>Ga0209550_10000518_pt1 | contig 36534 bp, 29 predicted proteins | sample LauGreSuBDMM15SN_2_FD_187567 | JGI IMG/M metagenome (GOLD analysis project Ga0209550, IMG submission 187567) | Freshwater lake microbial communities from Lake Michigan, USA - Su13.BD.MM15.SN (SPAdes) (version 5) | ecosystem: Environmental > Aquatic > Freshwater > Lake | place: Lake Michigan... | reverse complement strand
TATATATATATATATATAGTATAGATAGCATAATAATTATTATGAATCAAGGATTATTAATTTACTAAAGGTTTATTGTTCGCCAAGTTTTATTACTTTTGATTGATTTCCAGATTGGCCAGATGGATTTGAATCGCCTGATTGGCCTGATGAGTCAGATTGGCCAGATTGGCCAGATTGGCCTGATGAGTCAGATTGGCCAGATTGGCCAGATTGGCCGGATTGATCCATTTCATCTTCTTGAAATTTACTAAGACTATTCTCTGGATTTATGATATCATTCACTCCAACATTACTAATCGCAGGGGTTGAGTTTGATTTTGGTATAAGTTCCTCTAATGAAATTTCCTCTAATTGTTCTCGTGCCTGTTCTTGTTCTGTTTTGATAAAATTATCATCAATTACTTGAGCCAATTTAACAAATTGTTGATTAATCGATTCCTCCGTTGTATTGACTGGCTCTTCTTCTGATGCCGCATTCTTAATTGCCTCTTCTTGAGTTTCTGGCGTTTCTGGCGTTTCTGGCATTGGTATGGAAGGTTGTATTATTTCACTTTTTAAACTTGTTAGAATGGGCAACATCTCTTTATCAAAGTCTGTAAAACTATTAATATTAATAGAATTCATACTTTCTAATTGGTCTATATTTTTATCTGTAATAATTCTCATGGATACATTTAAGGTTGTTAATTCTTGCATTAACAATTTAAACGCATATGGGATTCGAATAATACTAAAATCTTTTCCAAATTTAGTTATTTTATCTATTTTTTTCTCACTTTCCATGGAACCAACAAATTTGATTGGACCATCGGCATAGGGACTAATAAATAAATCCAAACTAGTGTTATAAATGGCGGTTAACCCAGTTAAATTACAAATTGCCATATAATATTCATCTCCACGAACTAACATGGATTCTTTCAAGAAATACGATAAGCCGTGGGCAACAATTGCATCTCTCTCTTGTTCGCCAACTCTCAACCCGCCATCGTTTGCCCGACCTTGAACTGTTTGTCGCGTTAATGCTGTTCTCGGACCTTTTGCTCGATAATTAATTTTATCTTTTACAATGTGTTTTAGTCTCATATAATAACTTGGCCCCATAAATATATTCATGCGTATTTGTTCACCGCTTTCGCCATTATACAATACTTCATTTGCACTTGAATGAAACCCTAACTTTGTCAATATTCTTCCAAACGATTTATATTTTGAACCGACGTTATTAAAGGCAGTACATTCCGCAAAGGTTCCTAATTCACAGCATGCTTTTCCCATAATTGTTTCTAATAATTGACCAATTGTCATACGACTGGGAAGAGCATGTGGATTAATTATAATGTCTGGGATGATGCCCTCCGCACTAAACGGCATATTTTTTTCTTCAATTGCTAATCCCAAAGTGCCTTTTTGTCCACAACGACTACAAAATTTATCTCCAACCGCGGGGATTCTTTCATCTCTAATTCTAACTTTTGCTAATCGATAGCCTTCGGCTCCTTCTGTGATATAGGTTTTATCAACAAATCCGGTCTGTCCTTTTTTTGGAAATACTGAGGCATCCATGGAAATCTCTGGACTATTGATGGTTGTCATGATTTTTCCGATCATGGCTTTCGTCTCATCCATTAGCGTATTTTCTTTTATTAATCCATCCTCATCTAAGTCAGAATAATCGTATCCAGGTTTTAGTCCCATTGTTTTGTGGGTTTCAATGTTCGCAAAGATAGAATCCACTTGTGAATTGCCTACTTTTGAACTATCTTCTCGGTCTTCATACGTGCTATAATATGTATTTCGAAAAAGCCCTCGATCAATCGATGCTTTATTAAACAAAATAGAATCCTCAACATTATAGCCACCATAACATGCAATTGCGACAATCACATTTATACCATAGGGATGTTCTTCATTATTAATATACTTAAGATATCTGCTTTTAATGAGTGGAATCTGTCCATAATGTAATACGAGCCCCGTTTTATCAAAACGTGAGTTAAAATTGGTATGATACAACGAAATTGCTTGTTTGCTTTGTCCACAAGAAAAAAGGTCTCTTGGTAGTGGGTTATTCTCTGGAAACACAATTTGATTACCCATGACGCCTAAGATTAAAGAGGGATGAATTTCCATGTGTGAATAATTTTTTTTAGGAATGTCATTGCTTGTAAAACAAATTAAAAGTGTATCTTTTTCTGAAGTATCAATATACTCAATGCATGATTTTAACGTTGCCAATTCTTTTAAATCGCTCTCCATTGTACCACGATATAATTCTTTATAACTTGCGTATGTTTTACAGCTATTCACATTAAATGTGTCGCTTTTTTTATTAAATCCACTAATTAACTGGTTCCACGTAAACTTATTCTCATAAATCAAGTCCATCACTCTTGTAATACTGAGTGTTTTATTTTCAATATAATATAACGGATGACACATCCTACCAGCATCGGTAAATAAAGTGATAGTTTGCTCTTTAATATTCCACGCGATACTTACATAAATTGAAATGACCGCGAGTCGTCTATTAAGAATTAGAAAATCATAGGTTTGTTTGGCATCTTTCACAACTCCAATCCACTTTCCATTTACAAATAGTTTTGTTTTATTTCCCATATAAAAAAACTCACAATGAGACAATGGCTCTAATTCGGTATTCTGTTCCAACCATTTTATAATCTCAGAACCAGAACAATTTTTTGTGATTTTTGACATGATGCTCATATGTTTATGAAATCCTATATTTGCTCCATCGGGAGTATCTACTGGATCAACAATTCCCCATTGGGACGAATGTAATAACCGCGGACCAACAATTTTAGCACTTGAATCCATCGGCAAATTTATTTTTCTCATAAGTGATATATATGAATTAAAGGATAATCTGCTCACATCTTGAACTACCCCTAATCGCTTCGTATGCGTCTCTGCTCCCCAATTTCCTTTAAATGCTTTTTTAAAACCATCTTCCACGATTCGCGAACTAAAAAAATAAGTGGAATTATTGGTAATTAATGTTTCGAAATTGTCTTGATACACTCCGGTGTTATAGTAATATTCTTTATCCATTTTAAGGGCAATGTCTCGTTGTTGAAGAGTATAATATTCTTTAAATAAGTCATACAATAATTGCCCAGGCAATTCAACCCGTTTAAATTTAAATGAGTCTCTATCGGTAGGTTTTTTCTCTCCAACAAATACTTTTAACAAATCAAAAACCATATATCCAATAAAACATGCTTTCTCTCTAAAATTAAGTTCTCCAATATTTGGTAAGAGGTAATTCATTAAAATTTCTAACACATGATTACGGCTTTTACCTTTTGTAAATGTTCCAATATAATTTAAAGCAACCTCTTGTGTAAAAATAAATCCGGCGTCATGAACCGAGGGAATAAATAAATCAACAAAGTAGTTATATTTTTCTATATCTAATAAACAACAGGTAATAATCTCTTTGTCCGAGAGAATTCCCAAAGCCCGCATTAGAATAAACAATGGAATCGGTTGTCTTACATTTGGTATATTTACTACAATGTTGTTATTTGTAAATTTTTGATTTGGGGCAACAATTCGTATTGAAAATGTTCTTATTGGTTTCGAGGCGTCTTCTGAGACAGATCTTATTTCTGCCGAATGACTATAAATATCATTTACTTTGTCTTTCACATATAACATGTTATCTGCGAATTTTTCTTGCGAGATAATTGTTTTTTCTTTGCCGTCAATTATAAAATATCCTCCTAAATCATTTCTACATTCGCCCATGGTATATCGAACTTGTTTATCAAAGCCATTCAAGATACATAAGTCTGACCTTAACATAATTGGAAATCTACCTAAATAGATTTTGTCTAATGTAAAATTTTTGTTGATTGGAGCGTCTGTTCCTTCTTCATTTATGGTTACTTCAACGTCTACATCATAATGAATTGAAACTCCATATGTGAAATTTCTTAATCGTGCGTGGCTAGGATACATGTAATGTTCATGAGTCTTATCAAAGATGATTGGTTTACCAAAATATATTTTTTCACCTTTTTTTCCACCTAAATATAATTTGGCTTGATATTTATAGTCACCACTTTTAGTAATGTTTTTTGCAATAAAAATTGGATTTTTCTCTCTAAAAATTTGAGGAATACCATGATTCATAAAATCATTATAGGATTCTATATGATGACTCACCAATGCAGTAGGATTCTCTTCAAAAAATTTATCTAAAATTTTCCAACAAACTTCTGAAGAGATGTCTGGGTTCATGTCTGGGTTCATGTCTGGGTTCATGTCTGGATTCATGTCTGGAATAATCTCTGGATTCATGTCTGGATTCATCTCTGGAATAATTTCTGGAATAATCTCTGGAATCATGTCTGGATTCATCTCTGGAATCATGTCTGGAATAATCTCTGGATTCATCTCTGGATTCATCATGTCTTATAGTTACTTATATTATAGTTTTATATTATTATAATATAAAAAATAGAACGTCCTAGAAAGTATTAGGTTTGTATTAAACGTTGATCATGTGAGTTATACGATGATTGTAGTGGCTTTCCATTCCATTGATTTCCAATATTTTCAAAAAAATTATATGTTCCATTCTTAAAATCTGAGAATGGTAGTAAACCGCCAGATTGCGTTCTTTTTTTATTGCGTGTGCGTTTGTTTTTTATATGCTTAATGCGTTTGCTTTGCTTATGCTTAATGCGTTTGCTTTGCTTATGCTTAATGCGTTTGCTTTGCTTAATACGTTGTGTTTTATTCTTACCTGCCATACTCAATACTCTATACTATACTAATACATTATAATATTTTTATTAGAATGTACTTTTGTATAGTTTGTAGTTTGTAATATTATTCAAGGTCAACATGAGTTAATAAATGTTTTCTACAGCAATACTTAAGTTTTAGTTGATCTAACACTTCTCCTTCGGGTGTTTTTTTTATTGTATCTTGTGTTAAATAAATTACATTCTTTGGATCCATATCTTTTTCATATTTTATTTTACGAACCGATTCTTGAAAAAAGCGATATTTATCTGCGATTACTTCACCACACGTAAAACACTTTATCGGAATAATCATTTTTGCTATATAATAAAATTATATTATTAAATCAATTTTTAATTAATACTATAAATTTATTGATTAATTTTTTATAACTTTATTTATAAATGCGTAAAAGAAGTATTGAATTTCATTCTAATTTTAACATAATATTTCTCATAAATGAAAAAAAGTAATGCTAAGAAAGCATCCAATAATAAAAATAACCAAGCCGTTTTTATTTTATAAACTGCGGCGAAACTAAACATCAAATAATTCAATCCATGAACCAATCGATAATTTTCCCACCAAACATCCGATCCAAAGAATCCAACTTTTGGTGAATTCGTAATATAATGCTTAATAAATTGGATACCAATGATAAAGGTTATTAGTGAGAAAACAAGTAAATAATATCCGCGTAAATATTTAGCAAAATAAGCAAGTAATACTCTTGCTGGAAAACAAACAAACAAAAATAAAAAGGTAGTATCTTTCATGCTATTATCATTCTGCTATATTATAATTTTAGTAAAATTATAGTATAGTCCTATAGTATTAACGATAGAAGTATGGCTAAGTCAAACATTTTTAAAAAAATTAAAAAGAATATCGCAGTTCCTTTCAAAAAACTATCCAGTTCTTATATCTGTTTACTATTAATAGTATTCATTATAGCATTGTTTGTGATGGCAGTATTTTCAATACTTCTCACTAAGTATAGTATAGAAAATTATGAACCTAAAAGCAACATTAAAATGGAAGCCTCGTTGTGGATTAATCGAGTCAACGATAACTGGAAAACTCATAAATTAGTCACATCAGACTGGCCACGTTTTATGAATGAACACAAGAATTTTCCAAGTGTTCATTTTGCGCGATACGACAAATCATGGCTAAATTCATATGTTCAAAAAGAAAAGCATCCAGAATGGAAAGACATAGATTTTAATGATGAAAAAATTGTTCCGTCTCCCTTTGTTGTGTTTACAATCGTAGATACCACAAATGGCAATACCAATACTTCTTTAGTGCGAACAATTGCGCAGTATGCTGGTCCACCAGCATCGGATGGTGACGTACCTTATCAAACAATTGTTGATAAATTTAATGAGGCAATTTCTATGAATTATGATAAATTGTATGAAACAGATACTCCTGTACCGCCAACAACCGCAACAGGCGCAACAGGCGCAACAGGCACAGGCGCAACAGGCACAGGCGCAACTGGAACAGGCGCCACCGCAACAGGCACTCCAGCTGCCACCTCTATGGCGTCTAGTATGAACCTATCTTCATTTGGTAGTAAATAATGAATCAATGAATCAATGAATCAATGAATCAACTAATGCATATCCGCTTGTTATTTTTTTCTTAGTTAATTTTATATTTTTTTTATGAAGATCATGATGGCAATCCTCGCAAATGTTAATTAAGTTTGCCGCGTGATTAATCGCAAAAGTATTTTTATTAACAATAAAATCATTGATCGCGTCTTTTTTATATTCTAAATGATGAATTTCACTTGCCAATTTAAACTTACAGAGTTCACAAAGCCCGCCCTTTAATTTATCACTATTATAAGTTGACGTTTTTTGGTCTAAAATAGATTTATACATTGAATTATATTTGTTTCTTAAAAAATGGGCGCGAGCCAAAAAATCATCTGATAAATTAAGGGATTTACAAACTTCTAATCCATACATGCTATCTCCAGGGCCTTCTTTTAATATTCTATCATAGACTAACCTATTTGTTGTTTTATCATATAATACTGACATATGATACAATTTCATTTTGTGTAATGCTTTTACTTCTTCATAATTCACAATTTCATGAAAATGGGTAGCAAATAAAAATGTACTATTCTTTTTATGAAGGTCTTCCAGTCCAGTTACAAAAATACTTAACGCAGAATCGCTTTCCGTTCCAGAACATAATTCATCGCCTAATATTAAACTATTTTCATTTGAAAATTGTAAAATGGTTCGCAGCTCTATCATTTCAACCGCAAATGTAGACAATCCTTTAAAAATGTTATCATTGCCCAAGATTCTTGTAAAAATAGAAGTATAGGGATAATAATAAAAGTTAGTCGCAGGAACATACAATCCAGCTTGTGCCATTATAATTGCGATTCCTACGGATTTAATAAAGCTTGTTTTTCCAACCGCATTTGTTCCATATAATAAAATCCCAGTTGTGGTAGTTGATAAATCTAATTCATTTGCGACATAAATTTCTTTTGTATTAATATGTTCTATGAGTGGATGCCGCAATCCTTTAAACGCCACAAAGGATTTATTTTTTTCAATAATTTCAGGTTTATTATAATTAAATGTTTTGGCAATGTAACATTTACATTGTAAAAGATCCATCTGTGAAATAAAAGAAATAAGAGTATTCATATTATACTTCATAAAGTTATTTATAAACTCATTATAATAAGTTTCTAAGGTTTCAATCAGTTTGCCTTTCGTAGTGTTTATCTCCGATGAAATACTACGAATTTGTGAATTTGTAATGATCATCGTGGTTTGATTCCCAGAGGTTGATAGATAACTCATATCGCTTATTGTAAAGTCAAAAGTTTCCTCGCGATTTGAAAACTTTGAAAAATAATGTAGCACAATTTTCTCTGTTTTACTCGCCATTTCAGTCATTATTTTTTTTAAGATTTCTGTTCTTCTCTTAGTTGCTTGTAATGTTGAGTCTGATTTTGCCGTTTCATGGATCTTTACAAACTCAGTTGTTTTTACATTCTTTTCATACTTTTTGATCAACTCAGATAAATAATTTGTGATTGCGGCAAGTTGATGTTCACAATCTAAAGAGGATTTATATGCTTTTGCAATTTTACTATCTACATTTATGTTTAAATACATTAAATTTTCGATTAATAAATTATTTAATTTATCGCTTGATAAATCATCAATGTCTTTTGCGACCTCCATCACAAAGGTGGATTCAATACTATTACTAATTGTAATCGATAATGTATTTAATTCTTCAAATCGAATCGTATTATCATAAGACGTTTCAAAATAATGTATTAATTGTTTGTCATCTTTACAAAGATTGTAAAGACTACTTACAGATTTTAAGTTTTCATTTAACATACAAAACTCTTTAGGGCTAATTTTTTTCATAATTAATTTTCGTTTAATTTTTTCAATATCTTTAAAACTTTTTAAATACTTTCTGTACTCTTGCCAATCACACGTGAGCCCATGTTCTGTGATCGCATACGATTCATTTAATTTGCCAACATTTGTAATAGGATTTAGCAATGAATAATTAAATTCCCGCCTTCCCATGGGTGTTACACAATTGTTTAATAATTCGCAGACGCTAGCATATTTTGTTTTGTTATCACTGAGAATCGTTAATTGTTTCAAACTATGATTTGCCAAGATCAATCTGTCTCCATAGTTTTCAATACATGGTTCGCTGATTGTATTCACTAAATTAGGATTATGTTTATAGGTAAACTCTAATAAAAATATAAAGGATTGAAGCGAAATACCATAATGTTGAATGGACTGAAAAAAAGAATCCACATTCATTGTTTTATAAAATTTAGTTAAAATTTCTTTTTGGTAGACTTGTTTTTCACTATTTTGTAGTGGTATACTAAAAGGGCTTTCGCTATTCATAGCGATTTTATGAATTTTGCTGGATACAATTTGCGTGTAATTAATAATATCATCCACTTCATGGTTTGGTAAATTACTAATTATAATGCATTCATTTGGATTATAAATAGATATAAATCGCTCTAACTCATCATACGTTGCTGGACTATGATAATAGGGTTTGGAAAATTCAAAGATACACGTTTTTCCTGTAAAAATATCAATATTTGAAATTCCTACACTTATCCCTTGCGTTTTTGTGATTATATTATTTGAACGATACATCCAAATACACGTTATATTATTAGAAAGTTCACGACTATCGTTTGAAAAATAGGTACCTGGAGAGAAAATAACACTTAAATTACGGGTAGTATTTTTCTGGGCACTCTCTTGCGTATAGACGGGTATTGTATATCCATGTTCTTGCATTTTTTTAATGTATTTTTCTAATTGAGGCAATCCAAACCCCGACATAACTACCGAATCTCCGTTTACGCAAGTATTTTTTTTACTAATCGCCATATCGTTTATTTCGGCAAATTTAACAATATCACTTCCATAAATTGTATTGTCCTTAGCCATTACACCATAAACCTCAAAAAACGAGCCAACTTGCATCAATACCAATGTTTTCTCTCCATATTCATCTTTGTATTTTTTAGTTAACTCTAAATATTCTTCGACAATCGTCATACTCGTATTATATATACTAGCAGTATCATTTTAAATCTATTTAAAATGATAATTAAAAAGAGTTAAAAGAGTTAAAACATTTTATTCATTTACTTTCTAGATTTTCTTCTATGGGGTTTAATGCGAACATATCTCTTACAGCGAAGTGTCTTCCGTCTACAATATTTGGGACACACACGCTTTGTGCGACGCACTGCTTTTACCGCGCTTTTTGCTGCTTTCACTGCCTCAGAGGCTGCTTTCACCGCTTTTACCATTTCTTTCATGCCTCCGTTACGGCTTGCACGACCGCCACGACGACGACCGCCACCGACTAATGCTTCTTGTCCGCCCCACTCTCCACCAAATGCATCTACACCTCCATTTGTAATCATTTATATAGTATATAAATATAAAAAATATAAAAAATATAAAAAATATAAAAAATATAAAAAATATAAAAAATATAAAAAATATAAAAAATATAAAAAAAATATAAAAATAGAGATCCGATTAGTTATTTAAAAAATTTTCAATTAAATTCTCTTTATTATTATTTTTTATAATTCCACAAAGAAAACTTTGTTCATACAATTTTTTAATAACATCTGGCGGACATTTACTTCCTGATTTAAGTAAATTATGTTGTTTTAAATATTTTTTCATATCGGTTATTTTAGTTTCTTTTATACGAGCAATATCTTCAACTATATTTTTTCTTGTATAGGCATTTTTAATTAAAACACTCACTTTTTTATCTTTTTTTCCTAAAGTATATTTTAATGTTCTTGCGACTGAACCATGTTTATTATGGTTCTCTGGAATGGGGAGTGTGTCAATTTGAGTATTGCTAGTTTGAACGAAGGAAGTCGTAAATGGCAATGGAGACAAACTTTCTGATGGCAGTATTGTGACAGACTCACTTGGTTCTTCCTTTAACTCAGTTATAATTTCAATTGGATCCTCCGTTGTTTTTTTTATGGTTTTATTTTTTAATTCTCTAAATGTTGGTAAACTACCATTTTTTAAACATCCATAAGATGGTGTGCTAGGTACAACAGAACTTCCAATTGTAGAACTTCCAATTGTAGAACTTCCAATTGTAGAACTTCCAATTGTAGAACTTGATTTTTCTAAAGGATAATCATTTTTTTTTGTTAACGTGTGTTGTTTTTTTTTAGATAATGATTTTAAAAAATCAATGGATTGAGTAAAATCGTCAGCGTCTTTATCGTTTACAATTTTATTGATGCCACTTTTACCGCTTTTAGTTTCATCTATTTTAATTGGTAATTTATGTATATTTGTTGTTGGGATTGCTGGGATTGCTGGGATTGCTGTGATTGCATTTGAACTTGTCGCATTTGAACTTGTCGCATTTGAACTTGTCGCATTTGAACTTGTCGCATTTGAGCTTGTTGCAATTGCGGAGCTTGTTGCAGGACTATAGCTTTCTTTTAATTTGTTTCTATGTGATTTTATTCTGGCTAAAAGTTCTTTTTTAAGAAGAGTTGGTTTAATACCACTTGCATTTTGTGCCTTCATTGTTTTTTTACGATTAGAGGGTGTAAGTAAGTGTGGAGTAAAACTAATCGGTTTAATTGTTGAATTTGTGGACATTTACATTATAGAATGATTAATATAATGTAAATTAGAACTAATTAATTTAAAACCTTTCTTTAAATTACGTCTGCCGTCCATAATTTTTTTGGTTCACAATTATTCGTTAATTTATTTCTATAAGTACCTTTACGGCATCGTTGTAAAGCACCTTTTGTATATTTTCGCTTTGGTCGTTGTAAAATCTGTGAGATTGGTTCGCAAAGTTTAGTTTTTCTATTTTTACGACTGCCTTCAGGACATTTTTTTTTCTTTTCTAAAAATTTTAAAAAACTAGATGGTTCATTGTCATTCTTCTTAGCGCTAAATGTTTTAAAATAATTTGAAGGCGGCGGAAGAGGTTGAGCCGCTAAAACGCGAGTTGGTTTACTACGCTTAACACTAAAGGTTTTAAAATAATTTTGTGGCGGCGGAAGACGTTGAGGCGCAAAAACGCCTCTTGGTTTTGTTTGTTTACTACGCTTAGAACTAAAGGTTTTAAAATAATTTGATGGCTGTGAAAACGCTTGCGTCGCAAGAACCGGACTTAGTTTATTTTGTTTACTACGCTTATCACTAAAGGTTCTAAAATAATTTTGTGGCAGCGGAAGACGTTGAGGCGCAAAATCGCCATTAGCGATTGATTTATAATCCATATATATATACTATAAATACTATAAATATTATAAATATTATAAATATTAATATTATTAAATAAATTAAAGTTATGGCATTATAGTATTTATATGTGCTCTATTGAAACATTAAAAAAAATTAAAGATACTATTGAAAAATTTAATAAACAACAACAATTAGACGTTTTAAAGTTATTTACAATGAATAAGGTAAAAGTGAGTGAAAATTCAAATGGTTGTTTTATAAATTTAACAGAATTAGAAGAATCCGAGCTCCTACAAATTCAAGAATACATTCTTTTTGTAAACGCACAAGACGCTAAATTAACGAATATTGAAACTACAAAACGAAATATTGAACTGGAATTTTTTAATAAAAAAAATAAACCAAAGGAATCAAAGGAATCAAAGGAATCAAAGGAATCAAAGGAATCAAAGGAATCAAAGGAATCAAAGGAATCTTAATTCTCAATGGTTGTACTATATAAATAATCTTTTGGACTTGTAATCCCCCATTTATTTGTTATACTATATTGGTTTTGACGAACCGCAGAGTTGCCTTTTCGCCGTGTATTAATTCGAGAAGAAATGGCACCTTGTGTTTGAAATGCTACATTTGAAGGTGAATGGTGTATGGGAACATTTTTACAATTTGTAGGATCATAATTTAGATAAAAACTAGCATTTGTGGATGGATTTACACTTGTTCGTTGCTCATGTAATTTAGCTCTTGCTTGTAAATAAGATTTATTGCTATTAAATTGATAACGTGAATTAGAAGTATAAGAACCAGGGCGTGATTTAAATAGCGCGGTTTTAATAGAACAATTCATTAGTTTACCATAATTAATGAGATCTAATTGTTGACAACTTTTTAAAATCTCTTTAGTCGTATTAATATAAATTGGTAAACAACTTATTTCTTTGTTAATTAATTTACCAGTTATAAAATACCCATTTGGGGAATCAAATATTCCTCCTTGACTACGTCGACCTCGCGAGGTTGAATGATTTAATTCTTGCTTCTCTTGGTCAAAGATGTCTTGACGATCATTAAATTGTCGTGGGAATAATTGTTTGCGCCAATGTTTTAATGGCCGCGACAACGCACTTCGAGTGTTTGGATGTATTCTTGATAATTTCCAGCCCGGACCTGAATACATATTTTTTTGAACAATGCCGGGTTCATCATTACAAGCAATTTTACCATTTTTATTGATTTTAACATCAGGATTATAATACTCCAAATAATCGTCATTATTAATGGTATTGGAACTAAGTAAGGTTAATTGATTCTCGTTTTGTTTAATTGTTTTAATATTGTCATTGTAATTGTCATTTGGTAATAAGGCTTGTAAAGGTCTATTTTTTACATGCCACACTCTTGGTTGTAATAGCGGTCGTGAATTGGAAGGTATTAACGCAATTTTAACGAGTGAAACATCAGTTTTCCATTTAACCACATTACATAAATTACAATTGTTAGACGTCATAGTATTATATAATAATTTATATAATAATTTATATAAATTATTATATAAATTATATAAATTATATAAATTATTTTTTTATTTCTTTTTAAATAATTTCAATTAAAATATAGTGAATGTATAGGAATGGCAAGTATAGGAGTTGTTAAAGATTTTCAACATGTTAACTGGATAAAAACACCAGAAGAATTAGGTATGTCCTCCCGTGGAGACATTGGTACATTAACGAATGACATTGCTGGGTTAATTAATTACATTCAAATACTTGTAGAAGGAGGAGGGCGAGCACAAAAAACATCACAACCATTAGGCAATCGATATTTTTTTAAAACTGGCGCAAAATGTAAAGATGTTCAAACCGATGCTGAAAAAGACCGCTATTTATACATTGATAATGTGGCAGCAGGAGAATTTCACGGAATGATACCTGCCTTGATACATAGTGTTGGTAAAATAAACCCAACCAAACTTTTAGAAATCTTTAAAAGCGATCCAGATGTTGCGTGTGCTGCTGTAACGTTAGACACGCTTGATGAAAATTTAAATCGGTCACGCGAAACGCAATTTGTAAATAAAACGGATATAAAAGGTATTAATCCTTGTTTATGGGTAAACAAAATAAATCCTGTGAGTGGCGTACGAGGCAGCACATGCAGCAATATGCCAAAAAATGGAACGTGTGATGGATGTACTATCGAAGGGTATTCTAATCTTTCGGATACAATAACAGGAGGAAATGGATTCAAACAAATGAATAAATACGACAACTATATATATATCATGTTAATGATCACCTTTTTTTTATTAATTTGTTTAAAAATTAAAAAAAAATAAACGTTAGGACAAATTAGCGTCTAACACGGGAGATCGCACTTTGTGATGCATTTGAATTATCACCGCCTAAGGCAACATCATTATAATTTTTAGTTCCCGCACTTAGTTTTTTATATTTTACATAATCAGACCCATCATATACAAATTTATTGTTACCAGTCCACAAAGAACCTTGAATTACGGGTGCTTGTGAATAGTTTATCATTGGTGTACGTCCACTCATTCTTTTTGCGGTGGCATTTGAGGATAGTTTATTTGTAGAGACTTGATTACTGATTGTTTTATATAAAGGATCCCAGCCTTCTAATTGGGATGGGTCAATGTTTGGCGAATTATAAGTTAGCGCTGGATCGCCAGCATTCATAAATGCCCTAAACGGGGTTAATCCTCCAAGTGAACCAACATTTGTCCCTCCTATAATTACATTTTCATTTTTAAAATTTGGAGAAGAAAAACTTGTTTCGCTATTCATATAACTACGATTATTTCCTAATCTTACTTGTTTTCTAGATAAGGCGAGTTCATTGTCGCCATCTTTAAATCGTTGTCTTAAGGTACAACCTGTGCTATTACAATTTGGACCACATGGTTTTGTTCCTAAATATTGACTCGTTGGATATTTAAAACTAGTTAACGTAAATAATGCCATATATAAATAATAAATATTATTTATTATTTATTATTTATATATTATTTATATATTTAAAAAAAATTAATTTTACAATTGTATAATTGTAAAATTCTACAAAGTAAACTAAGCTTCTGTTAAAATTCTTGGAGCAATATTCATAGTTATTAATTCTTGAAAAAGTAGTTTACACGCATAAGGCAAGTGAATATGATTAAAATCGGTAGTATTATTACAAATTCTACACTTGTGAATATGTTCTTTACTATTAAAGGCAGCAATCATACCACATTTCTTGCAGACTTGTGTAATAAATAAATCAGAAACATACAACAATCTTTCTTTATTAAATTGTGACGCTCCATGCGCAACCATAGCGTCTTTTTCCATTTCTCCATATCTAAGGCCACCATCCCGCGAACGGCCTTCTGCGGGTTGTCGTGTTAAGTTCACCATTGGACCAATACTACGGCTATGTTGTTTATCATTTACCATGTGTTTTAATCGTTGATAGAATGCTGGACCAATAAAGATATTACTTCTAATTTGTTCACCGCTTTGTCCGTCATATAATAGTTCATTTCCTTTGGATTCATAGCCAATTTTTTGTAATTCTTTACAAATGGTTTTGATATTAAATTCGCCAAAACTGGTTCCGTCGCCAAACAATCCTAATTCTAAAAGCACTTTTCCTAAAAGTGTTTCTTTTAATTGTCCAATTGTCATACGACTAGGAATCGCATGAGGATTAATAATAATGTCCGGACGAATCCCATCTTGCGTAAACGGCATATTGGATTCTGGAATAATATTTCCAATTGTTCCTTTTTGTCCATGTCTTGATGAAAACTTATCTCCAATTACGGGTTGACGTAATGTTCTTACTCTAACTTTTGCAAAATTATATCCTTCTCCATTCCGCTCAATATAATTTTTATCAATATAGGTTTCTTCATTCGTTCTATAGATTCTACTTTGATCTTCATATTTAATAACCTTTGTATGATTGTTTCTATTTTCTTTAATTGGTAAAACTTTTGAAATAATTATATCTCTATCATCAACCTTACTATTTTCAGGCATCACACCATTTTCATTGACTTTATCATAATTTCCAAATTTCATGGATTTTGTTTTTGTTGCGTCAGGTTTACATCTAATTTCTTGGTCTCCGTGAACTTTTTTATCTTCATCTTTTTCTGTATGATAAATGGTGGCTTGGAACAAGCCTCGTTCAATTGCGGCTTTATTAAATAATATACTATCTTCTTGATTATATCCCGTATAAGTCATAATTGCTACAATTACCTGTGCCCCTGATGGAATTTTATTTAAATTAATTAAATTCATGATTCGTGTATCCACTAAGGGTCGCATACCATACGTATGGACATACGCGGTTTTATCCATCCTATTATTAAAATTTGTCACATATACACCCATGGCTTGTTTGCCCATAGCACATTGATAGGTCAATCTTGGTGCTTGATTATGCTCTGAAAATGGAATGCAAGACGCTAAAATACCAAATAATGTACTTGGATGAATTTCAACATGGGAATAGTTATAAATCGCAGTATTCGTTGTACTTTGTTTTAAATCGCTATATTTCATAGCAATCAGACTGCTATTTTGTTCTCTTGGGTCAATATACTCTATGATCGAGTGTTCGATTTTACAATCTGTGAGTATATCATTCCAATCTAATTCTTTGAGCCTTAGTTTTTTAATAATTTCGTTTGTTAAAAACGTTTTATTGTCTTTCACTTTTAGAACGGGTCGAACTAATCTTCCAGCATCATTACATATTAAAATTTCTTTTGTTTTATAATTAAATACAATGCTCGTATAAATATTAATCAACCCTTTGTATTTTTTTAATTTTAATGAATTATATAAGGCAATTGGATCTTTTGTAATGCCAACCCATGCTCCATTTACAAACACTTTAACATCATTCATCATTGATTCTGAAAATCCATCAATTGAATTGATGACATAGTCTCGAATCGGTTCACTATCCGATTGAATCGTAATTGTTGCTAAATAACTTAAATTTTTAACTACACCAATAGAACCGCCCTCTGGAGTTTCGGCTGGACATAAATACCCCCAACTTGTATTATGTAATTTACGAGGTGGAATAAGTTTACAACTCTTATCAATCGGAGTATTTACACGACGTAAGTGACTTAAACTAGCAATATAAGTTAATCGATTTAATACTTGTGCGACTCCTACTTTATTGCTATTAAATTGCTTAATTCCAAAATCGCCCGTGGCAAGTGCCCGTTTAAATCCATTTTCTATGGTGGTTGATTTAATAATTTTATAAATATTTGTTAACGTAATAATGCTTTCATATTCTTCTCTGGATTTCCATGAACCATTATTAATTTCTTTGACAATTTGTTTTTGCATATCTTTCACCAATTTATTAAAATAATTTCTAAATAAGTTATTTAATAATGTACCAGTTAAATCAATTCGTTTATTTACATAGGAATCGCGATCATCACATTGAATTTCTTTATTAGAACATTTCAGTAATTTTAATATCATATATCCCAAAAAGTAGATCTTTTGTTCTTTTGTATGACAATGTGGAAAGATATCATTATTAATTACTTCTATCGCAAATTGTCGTTTTTTTACTTGTCCTGTTTCTTTATCCATATTTAATGGTGTAAAGATAACTTGTGTTGTTACATATTTTAATGCGTCTTCTTCGCTAGTATACACACTTCCTTCCACAATGGATGCAGTTAATTGATCCAAGTATTTTTTATTGGATGGGGTTTCAATATCTAATACGATTTTTTTACAAATGTCTTTGTCTGTAATAACTCCTAAGGATTTAAATAATGCGACGATTGGAATTGGTTGTTTTAGTCTTGGAATTTGTATATAAATACTATATCCATATCCTGTGTTTTTTTGACTAATCATAATTGAAATTTGTTTTGGAGAAATAGATTTCCAATCAGGTACCGATTTTATTTCAGCAATATAACTCCATTTACTATTGTTTTTACTAATATCAAAACAATAGATAATATTTTCTGCGGCTCGTTCTTGCCCTAAACACGTTTTTTCAGAACCATTAATAATAAAATACCCTCCAGGATCCATTTTACATTCTCCAGTGATTTCAGACGGAATATGTTTATAATGAGTTAAGACACAGACATTTGATTTTAACATGATTGGAATCTTTCCAATATGAATATTTGGCAATGATTTATAAAACGTAGTTACCTCATTTAAATTGTCGCCACTTCGAATTGTATATTTAATATTCAACGTTACTGTCATATTTGAAGCATATGTAAAATTTCTTAGTCTTGCTTCTTGAGGAAACATTAATTTTGTAGACCCATTGTTTTCATGAATTTGTGGACGATTTATTCCAAAATTTTCAATTGTAATACTAATTTGAAGCTTATATTTATTACTTACTTTGTCATAATCATGATCGGAATGAATAAGAATAGGATTAAACATATTAATCGTATTCTCAATCTGACGCTCAATAAAATCATTATATGACTCTAATTGATGTCTAACCAATTGACGTAAATGTTCTTTAGAAAAATAAGAATTGATTAATGACCACGGAAAATCATTTTCTAATTCTTTTTCTGGTTCGCTCATTTTGCCTACAATGTTTGTTAGTATTCTATTTCAATTTATATTTAAATTTAAATATAAATTATAAATTATACGTTAACAAAAATTTAAAAAACTAAAAAACAAAAAAAAATATTCATATACTATATATATATATGTTTACAGATAAAAAAAAAAAAGAACCATTAGCAGAACCATCAGCAGAACAATTAGGAGAACAATTAGCAAAACAATCAATCAAACGAGCATTATTAGAATTAGAACCATTAGCAGAACCATCAGCAGAACAATTAGGAGAACAATTAGCAAAACAATCAATCAAACGAGCATTATTAGAATTAGAAACAATAGTAAAATTGCCTATATCTAGTGCAATTTCCTCTGATTTTTTATTAAATTATGTTAAGATTGAAGATGTAAATTTTTCACAAGATAGCGTAACATTGAGTAAGTATACTAAATACAAAACTTTAAATAAAGCTCGATGCAATATTCCGTTAATTAAATTAGTTTATCATAACAAAAATATTTATATTATAGGATTTTTTGGCATAGAAAAAGATGACTCGGAAAAACCAAAATCAGATACAGAAAGTTTTCCACCACAATTTCCATTAATTGAAGTTGTTGATTATGGTACTATGGATCCATATGTTACCATAAATAATAGAAGATTGGTACATATATACAGATTTTTATATTCAATAGCAACCATGGAAGAAGAGACCAAAACTAGTCAACAAATTTCAAAAGATCTAGAACTTTATAATATACATGATATTTTAGAGTACTTAAAAAGTAGGTTTTTAGAACATAACATAATTGTTGACAATATATACATACCAGTTATAATTCATAAACACATCGAATCATATAGATTTAATCTTGATGAAACATATGAGAAATTTATAGAGAATAGGCTCAAGAGGCAACAATCCTTCTGTAAGATGCAAATTGTACAAAACAAAACAACAAAAGAGTTTGATCTTTGTAAAAATTTTGATGAAGAATTTAAATATGGTGTTCCAGTGATTCCAAAGATTGGTTATGAAGGAAAAAACTATAGAAACTCTATGTATGATAAACGTCAGATACCAACTCTTGGTAAAAAAAGGAAGTTATTAGTTCCTAAAATTACATATGATACGACGAAGCTTACAAGCTCAAATAGAACTTATAACTATATGTTATTTGATTTGTTTAATATTACAGATAATCAAGAACGTTGCATAATGGCACCTAAAACGAGTGACGATATTAAATTAAAATTTCAAACAATTTGTAAATGTTATACCGAAGAGGTACGTCAGCTAAGTAGTAAGTCAGCAGCAAAAAAGAAAGCAAAAATAGAGGCACGACAGAGAACCAAGAAAGATAAGGCTGCTGTAAAAAAAACGGAAGCAGAGGAGGAAGAATATTATGATGCACAGGAACACGCAGAAGATGAAGAAGAGGAAGAAGATGAAGAAGATGAAGAGTATTTTGACGCACAGGATAAACGCTATTTATCACAAGATTTATCACAAGATACACCGAGTAGACGTTTATCCGATCCGAACCCTATCAACCTATTACCGCTGCTCGCTAAAGGCAGAGTGAAGCGTACAAAAAAACGAAAGCAATGTCGCAAAGGCACAAGAAGAAACAAAAGAACAAGAAGGTGTAAAAAACATAAAATGAAGCGAACGTTAAAACGATAATGCTATAATTATTTATTCAAATCAGAGTTAACCACATTAACACCATCATTATCATCAACATCTTCTGCAGTTTCAGTACTATCATCACCATTATTGCTACTAAGAACATCATCTTCATCATCCGATTTATCAATTGATTCATCAATTGATTTATTATCAACTTCACCAATTTCTTCATCATCATTTTTATCAACCACATCATCGTCGTCTGCGTCTGCGTCAACTTCGTCTGCGTCTGCGTCTGCGTCTGCGTCTGCGTCTGCGTCTGCGTCTGCGTCTGCGTCTGCGTCGACATCAACTTCGTCTTCCTCGTCTTCCTCGTCTTCTTCCTCTGCTTCCAAATCAATTTTTTGAGCGCCATCATATTGTTCAACCTCAATCTCAGGATTTTCTAATACATTTCCAACATTGAGTGTAGACAATTTTGACATTCTTGACGATTTAATAATTTCTCCTATTACAGAAATTTTTGAATCATGTAATTCAAACCTTGAACCAATTACTCTGATTACAATTTTTTGGTCTATTTTAACATTTGAAAATAATTTATTTAAATAATTATGGTCTCGTGCTACAAAAATAATTAACGGATTATCGTCTTCTTCCACTTCGGCGCGAATACCTGCTTTTGTAATATTTTTAGCAACACAATTAATAAATTGTCCTTCGCTTGGATTACAAACTAAACATTCAAAGACTACTTGAAATTTAATATTTTGATTTTCTTGAATCCCATTTGAATGCGATAAAATTACAATGCTATTCGGTTTAATATATCCTTCCACAATACATTTATTTGAAATTTCATTTTCAATAATTTGTTGCATTGTATTCTTTAAGTTGTTTGTGATATGTTTCATAGGAATACTAATTTTTTTTGTAATTATAGTTTTACTATATAAACTATTGTGTTTTCGATATCGTTTTGACATAACAATCTAGTATATAAATATACAGGTATAATATATTTAATTCAATTTTAATATTATTAGTTAGTATTACTTATTTTTCCATGTATAAAAAATCTTCGATTGGGGTTAAAAACCATTGTTTACCATTGGTTTTATTGTTATTATTGAGTCTTAATAAAAATTCTTCTAAAATACAGATCTCTTCTTTCTTATAGTGTTTATCATGAATTCTCATTTCCTCTAAATTGGACGCATCTAAATGTGTTAATAAGGCATTTAAATCTTCTACAATTTTTTTATTTCTTTGAAGGCATGCGGCTCCTCCGTCTCCGGGTCGTCCTTTATACTTGTAAAAGAGTTGCTCTGATTCTTTATTTTTATTAATCAATCCCATAAATCCATATGGAATGTTTGTATTCATTTTAATATACTTTTTTCTCTCGTCAATCTTTTTTTGTAAATCATTTTTATCTTCTCCTAATGCTGGTTTCCAACTATATTTATTTTTGGTTTTATAGTTCACAACTAATTCATAATTAATTTTTTTAATTTCTTTATTAAATTTTGGTAGTAATAGACCAGTGATGCCGTTATACTTTATTTCATTCGTTTTAAAATACTCTACTAGTTTTTGCTCAAACAATGTTAATGTCTGTTCTTCTTTTTCATATAAATAATTTAATATAGACATTAAATCATAGTATAATAACTCTTCTAACATATGAACAATTAATAGATCATATATCTCCGTTTCAATGTCTTGCCTTTCTTTTAAAAATACTTTTGTAATATCATTTATTACGACAGACGCCAAAGCATACCAATCTTTTGATTTTTTATTTAATGTTTTAGTTTCAATATTTGTTTTGACTAATTCATAATACTCTTCTAATTTACGAACCAGTGGATGAGCGCTCACTGCCACTAATGGTTTACTTGGAACTTGTTCCTCAAGTTTATCCAATTCATCCTCTACTTCTTCTTGTTCTTCTACTTCTTCTTGTGCCTCAACTTCTTCTTGTTCTTCCTCTACGTCTTCTGTTTGCGAATATCGAGGGCTTTTTGGGGAACCTAACTCGCTCAAGCCGCTTATTTGTAGTTTATTATGTTTAAAAGGGATTGGAACGCTTCGTTCATATAATGAAATATTAACCTCTTTTAGTTCCATCGGCTGGAAAAAATAATAGTCACCAAGGTTGATGAGACGTCCTTTTCTATTATATTTATCACTAATCAATTCATTTTCATTGTCAATAAGTTGTTCTAATGCTTTGAATATTTGTAATACTGGATATTGTTTTTTATAATTGACTTGACTTAAAAGTTCATTTGTTTTATAAAAATATTTATCTTTCATTAATTCTTTAATTCTAGCAATTATTTTTTCATTGTTTGTTGTAAAAAAACTATCAGAATACGTCAATGTATTAGTTTCTTTTATAGCATTGTCTGGATAACATTTATATAAACAAGAATCTAAAAAATCGCAATTTGTAGTAAATGGTTTGTCGCCTACATTAAAACTAATTGTGGCACCCGTTGAAAGCGTTTGTGGGATTGTTAACTTCATTTTTTCAGCACTAAAATTTTGTTGCTCACTATGTAATAAACAATCTACCGAAACTTCTTTTAATATCCGAGTAACTTTACCAATTTTAATTGCTTTCTCTTCTGCTGTTCTGTACAAATACATATCATACGCTTCTCTTGTAGCATCCATCAACTTTGAACCATATAAATAAAGTTGAACATTTCTATATTGTAAGTCCAAGTCTTGGTGACTACAATTACGTACAGCTCGCCCAATGATTTGTTCTATCGCGCTTAAATTCCACCACGGCTCTAAAATATGGACTTGTCTAATAAATTTTAAATCAATGCCTTCGGCGCCGGCTTCCGAGATTATGATTACTTTTATTTTATCGCCATTTATGTTTTCTTTACGAGTGACATCAATTACGTCTTGTGCGGTATTTGGTGATAAATTTACATTTCCTGTGATCATAATATATTTGGAGGAAACACCTGTATTACGATTTAATGAAAAGGAAGCAACTGGCGGCGTTTCAAACAAGGAAGCTTCATTGCCGTATCTTGTAAACCCCATTTCTTCAAGTGCTAATGCCATTGGTATAACGCCACCAGCAATGTATTTTGAATAAATTAATACAATTCCAGTGGAATTTTTAATAGCATCACAGATTGCTTTTATTTTGGCACTATACGTTCCAATTACTTCTGGAGAGAAAATGCGGCCAAATTCGGAAAGCACATTTTTTTTATAGTTAAATTTGTTTAAATTTTTCTTATCATAGTCCATTACATTTTCTAACCCAGAAACCCCCGCAATAATTGTTGTAGTTCCAATTTGTTTAATGCCATTTTGTAATATGTCTCTGTTTGGATAGACGATGTTTAATGGATACAATAATTGTAAATTAAGTCCTAAACTCTGGGTTGGGGTTGGGGTTGGGGCTTTGACGTTTCTTCTCTCCTCTTCATCGTTTTCATCGTTTTCATTGTTTTCATCGTTTTCATCGTTTTCATCGTTTTCATCATTTTCATTATTTTCATAGTTCTCTCCGTCCGCATCTGGCAAAGCATCTGGCAAAGCATCGTTATCAGTGTCTATTTTTTTTTGTCTGCTTAAAATATTATTAAGAGTGATTGTATATACATCATTTTGATATTTTCCTAACTCAACCAAATAAAGGGAGAGGTAATTAATAGTAGTGTGACTTGTATTGCTGATATAATTGTTATTATAATCTATAATTGGATAAGTATATTGTCCTTGAAAAGAAGAAGGTTCATTTGATTGCCATATTCTTTCTTTGTTGCTATCATAATTTGTTTTTTCTGGGGCAAAATCGTATGGCCATATTTTAAATGGAAAGGAATAAGGATTATCGCCTCTTACAAAGGAAATATAGCCAGTCGCCTTTCTTCTTAAAAGTTCTTCGCCTCCTTCAACAAAATTGCCTTGTTTATCAAATATATCCGACTTGTTTATTTTATCTCTACGATCATTTTTATTCATAATATTTAAAATCCAAATGATTTCTTCATGATTATTATATAAAGGCGTAGCCGATAAAAATAATAAACGAAGTTCGCTTACGTTGTTAAAAAGCAATTGAAAATTGCGTAGAATTTTTGTATTCTCTTTTACTATTTTTTTTTTCTTATCATAGATTATTTTAGAGGTATCATTTGTATTTTTAATATTATGAAATTCATCAATTATAAGTAATGTATTTTTATATTCTTTTTCTAATTTTTTTTTAATGATTGCGTCTTTAGTTTTACTTTCGGAGGAGAGAATGGTTATTTTTTCTATATCGTTGGCAAACTTCAAATATCCAAAAAAAGAATAATATTTATCAATTAAAGTATTCATTAATTTGATAATTTTTTCTTTTGTCAATCCTTGTAGATTTAATGGGTTAATTTCTTTTAATAATTTATTTCCAATACAATTTTTAATTGTCCATGTCCCATTACTTTGCACTAATTTTCGTTCATCAAACAATTGAAGTCTAAAATTTTCCAAAACATTTGGATTTGCAACAATAATAATTTTTTTTTTAACATCTAAATGTTTAATGTAATCTCTCATCTCTTCTGCGACACCAATTGCCGAGCAAGTTTTACCACTTCCTAATCCATGATATAACAATAAACTATTATACGGGGTATGATAGGATAAAAAATTTTTTACAAACTGCTGATGCGGTGCTAATTCAAAATCGCCTAGACATAATCGTTTTGATTCTTCATTTATATCGACAAAGGCTCCTTTATATTTTGTGTCACTAAATTCTTGCTTTTCAGCAATTTTTCTATTAAAAGCCTTATCGTTTATATTTGGGTACAAATGTTTATACTCGTCATTGCTGTCTTCCCATAGTTGATGTTCTTCTTCTTCTAAATTTTTAGAGGAACTCATATTATATATAGAATAGGTATTTATTTATAATATTTATAAATAGTATCCTTATTTATAAATAGTATTAAAAAGCAACTTAAAGAATAATATAATTTGTTATGATCGTAGCCACTCGTTTTAATATGTCTATTTTTTCTTCGTTATAAGGTCTTATTTGTTCCAGACATTCATTATATGTTTTCCATTCTATTTTACTAACTTCTGATTTTTGATAATTTTTTAAATTTACATTATCATCCATGTAAGCAAGGTAATATTTATGTTTATAAGATTTATAATTTGAACCAGTAAATAACTCTTCTACTGGTAATAAATTGTAAATGAGTTTCAAGTCCTCCTTTGAACAACCAGTTTCTTCCTCAAATTCTCGAACCGCACAGGATAAATCTTTCTCTTGTATATTTCGTCGTCCTTTTGGAAATCCCCATTCTGGCTCATTCCAACTCGTGTGCGATTCTTTTATTAAAGACGCTAAATTAAATTCGCCAGTTTTTAATTTAATGCCTAAGGTTAACATGGCAAATTTTTCTTTTGAGCTTGTATATTCACTTTTATATTGAATGCTTATGTAATTACCCCATAAGTCATGCCACAATTCATCAAACTCTTTTTCTAATATGTTTTTTTTTTCTGTATTTGTCATTTCATTTATAATATTTAATATATATCGTTTATTGAACAAATGATATTTACCTCTAATAAAATCTACATAGCCTAAACTATCTTTCCTACAAATCATTAAAAATTTTAATTCAGATTTGTTTGTATTATTTGTATTGTTTGTATTGTTATATACAATAATTCCACTACTTGTAATGGGATTTTTACACTGATGAAATAAGTGTCCATGTTTTCCACAATTATTACAAAATGTATATTCGGTCATTAATTCTATGGTATAGTATGTATTATAAGTTATATATAAATTCTTTTTATATATCTTTATTTTATGTCATTCAATCAAACATGTTTAAATCCTAAGGTATGGGGGCCGCATTATTGGTTTGTGTTACATACAATTGCGTTAACCTATCCAATCAAACCCAATGAAACAATTAAAAAAAAATATTATGATTTTATACAAAACTTGCCATTATTTATACCAATCGAGAATATGGGGAATTTTTTAAGTAAGTTATTGGATACTTATCCAGTGACTCCCTATTTAGATTCAAGAGAAGAATTTATAAAATGGATGTATTTTATTCATAACAGAGTGAATAAAGAATTAGAGTATAAGCAAATTACTTTGTCTGAAAGTTTAGAAGAATATTATAAACATTATACTCGTCATGATGAATATAATAAAATGAATAAATCAAATAGTATTATTATCAAAAAAGATCATATTTCTTTGTTAGTAATTTTGGGATTACTTTTTTTATCTATTTATTATTATAAAAAAACTTAATATATATATATAGTATAAGTTACTAGTGATGCATGAAACTAAAAAAAAAAAACGTAACTTTAAACAAGGTAAGTCTACACAAGGTAAGTCTACACAAGGTAAGTCTAAACACAATAAATCTAAAAAAGGGGGTCAATTAATTGATGCGGGAGGGTATGGTTGCGTATTTTATCCAGCATTAAAATGTAAAAATAAACAAACAAGAACACGTGGTATTTCTAAATTATCTCTAAAAGAAGAAAGTAGGAGTGAGTGGGACATTTATAATAAGATGCGTAAATTATTAAGCGTTATTCCAAATTATAAACAATATTTTTTATTAGAGGATATTTCAATATGTGAACCAGATACGTTAGTTGGTGATGATTTAACAAACTTAGAAAAATGTCGCACAATTGAACCATATAATGCTTCTACAATTAATGAACATTTAAATGAGTTTATGATTATTAATATGCCTTATGGAGGAAATAATTTACATATTGTAATACGTAATGACTTAATTTCATTTAAAGATTTAACGATTCTCTTAAAAAAATTAGTATTGAATGCGATTCATCCAATGAATCAATTAAATATTTATCATTTTGACATTAAGGCGTCTAATATTTTATATAAAAATAATAACTTAAAACTTATTGATTTTGGATTGCTTGATTTTAAAAACGCGGAACACTCTGTACCTAAAAACCTATCTTTGGGAGCGATTAATTTTAACTCGCCGTTTAGTATTATTCTGTTTAATTCGGAGGTGTTAATGAGAGTAAATTGGAATTTACAACAATATAGTAGTAGTAGTAGTAGTAAAAAACGTCCAAGCTTGTCAAGTATTTTAAAATTTTTTAAACCAATTTATGAAGAGTTTATAAAACTCTTCGGACTTGAAAAGACAGAACTTTATGTTATACGGATCATTAGTCAGATTTATAGTATTAAAGGAAAAAAATCCACAAATTTCAAACTTGTTGTAACGGAGTTAATTTGTAGATATTGTTCCTATGCTATTTTTAACTATATTGATTTTGAAAACAATGTGTTTGATAAAGTAAAGTATTTTGATACCATTTATTCTAAAAATGTAGATATCTATGGCATTATATCTTGTTATACTGATTATCTTGATAGTTCACAATCCCATTATTCGAATACTTTTAAATCGCACATCGCAGATCTATTACTGATGTATTGTTATAATTATACTTATGCTACAAAAGTTATACCAATTGATTTAATTTTTGATAAATTAACTAAAATTTCAACGTAAAAAAGAATTACATAAATTATATATAATTATACATAATTATACATAATTATACATAAATTAATTGTATAGTATAATTTTATATATGAAATTGGAACTTATAATCATTGGGATTACAGGGTTTTTTATAATAAATCTATATCATGACGGAAAGTATTTAACAATGCTTAAACAATGGAAAAAATATTATCAAATGGCATTTTATGGATTTATCGGATTGTCGCTTATATTATTTATAAAAAAATATCCAGCACATACCAAAGACTTATGTCTTCAAGCCAATAATTTTGTTAAATTTACACCAATTGATAAAGACAGCAAAGATATGCTTTCTCCTATATTAAAATTTGCCACATTCAATTACAACACATTGAACTCTTCAAATCCCCAAGAAAATTCACAAATTAAACGAATGATGGGAAGCGGATCAAACGCAAATTCGAATGTAAAAAGAAGTGTGAGTGAAACCAAAAAAAAATATATAGCGGCACAACAAAATTGGAAATGTGGAAAATGTGGATGTCAATTACCAGCTTGGTTTGAAGTAGACCACAAGTTACGATTAGAATATGGAGGATCGAATCATATTAGTAATTTAGAAGCTTTATGCCGTAATTGCCATGGAGAGAAAACCGCCTTAGAAAAATTCTAAGTTACTACTTTACTACTTTACTACTTTACTACTTTACTACTTTACTACTTTACTACTTTATGATTATAATTATCTCTCTATATAATAATTATAATGAATCAGGAGTCCGAAATTACAGACCCAAGTAAATATTTTGATATTTTAATTATTTCAACCATTGTGTATGTTGTATTGATCCTGATAATTATTTATTACTATGTATTTGGTACTATTATAACGGAACCAGATCCTTTAAGTAGTGAATATGCTAAACAGCAAGAACAAACAAATATAGAAAAATATTTTATAGAAAAAAATAAAGAACCAAGAAGTACCTCGCAACTTTATACCTATTTAAAAAATTATAATACACGTTTTACAAATTATTTTAAGACAACCATTACTTGGTTTAATGACAATAAAAATTTTTTTATTGTTTTGTTTAGCGGATTTGGATTTACTACATTAATTTTAAGTTGGATTAATTATTATGATGCGCAATCTCTTAAACTTCTTTTCGAAGACACCCCTCAACAAAAAAAAGCAAAGCTTACAACGGAATTTAGAACGTCTAAAAATAGTTTAAAACAAGCAAGTGAAGAAATGCCACGCGCAAAAAAAAAATATGTAATCATAGACTCTATTAAAAATAAATATGCCGATAAAAATAATATTGTTAAAACAAAAACAATTGAAGAAGACATAAATAAGTATAACAATGAATCCACATCCTTTAATAAATCAAATGAACACTATGTTTTAAAAATTTTAAATATTGGATTATATACCAAAGTACGAGGCCCTTTTCTATGGGTTACTGGGTTAACCATATTAATATTGTTGTTATTTTTAATAACATTCACGTCTTTCAAACTGGAATATGTACAAATTATAATAAATGTGCTTATTTTAATTGGATTCGTGTCCTTATTATACGAAAAGTTTGAAGAGTTTCAAAGTGAAATAGGGATCGCCTTTGCGTTTTTCATTATTTTTTCAATTTTAGGAGGCTGGATTCTTGGAACCCTCTTTGGTCTACTTGGGTATTGTATAGGATACTATATGAATTTATATATACAAAAAAACAAAGAAGGATTCAAGCATTATGAACATATTATAAAATTTATAAACCTTACAATCGGATTCTTACCTTGTTTATTTATAAGCTTTGCAAAATGGATTAAAGAAGACTATTTAAAAACAAGCAAAAATACCTTAATTTTACTTGGAATTGAAGCCTTATTACTCGTATTTAAGTTCTTGATTCCAGCGTTATATAGCCTCTTTAAAAAAATAATGAGCCCAAGTGAAAACATTTTGTTGGTCGATCCAGTTCCATTAGACAGAGTTACTAATTTAGGATTATTTTTAACAAATGAAGACGTGAAATTATCGAATACTTCAAAAGTCGACACCTCTGAAAAGTTATTTAATTATGATTATGCTGTGACATTTTGGCTATGGATTTTTCCTCAACCAAAGTCAGTGTCTGATGCTTATAATAAATCAAGCAATTTAATAAACATTAGCGATATTGTAAAAGTCATATATAACAAAAATACGATTGAATTCTGGGCTTCTACAACACAACAAGGAGAGAACCCCAATCGGTTAATTAAACTCTATGAATTTAAAGCATTAAAATATCAAACATGGAATAAGATTGTTATAAATTATCAAAGTGGAACTCTTGATTTATTAATTAATAAAACATTAGTGTCTTCAACCCCAAATATTACGCCTTTAAAAAATAATAACAATGCCGTAGTTGGCGAAACGAATGGCATAAATGGTGGAATTAAAAAAGTATCTTACTTTAAATCTTCTCTCTCTCAACAAGATATTAATTTAATGATGTAAAAACCAACAATTCAACGATTCAACGATTCAACGATTCAACGATTCAACGATTCAACAATTCAACGATTCAACGATTTAACGATTTAACGATAAATTAAATTTTTTTTATAATTATATCTAATTATATTATATTATGGATTTATTGGAACTACTATTAACAATCGCCATTGTATATTTTATTATCTATTTTTTATGGTGGTTTTATTTAAAACAATTTGTGGTATTAAGCGAATGTCGTTCTGGAACCTTGCCGTTAATCATAAGCCCCGATAAATTAAAAGGAAATTTACATTCAAATAGTTACTCGTATTCCATCTGGTTTTTTATAACCGATTGGTCCTATAAATTATCAACTGAAAAGATATTATTAATGAGACGTAGTGCAAATGGTTCAGTGAATCCAAAAATTTATTTTGATGCTTATGAAAATAATGTGTGTGTGTCAATCAATACTTATACGTTACCAACTACCAGTACCACTGCTACCCCTGTAACGGAATCTTTTTTTGGTGGATCATCAACAATTGAACCTCTTATTGACACCCAAGATAGCGATTTTCTAAGCGATTATGCTCATTCTCCAACCTATACTGCTGCGCTCGTAGAAGCAGCTCAATTAGCGGGTCTAAGCGTTGAAGATTACATTAGTAGTGTTCAAGACGCCGCCAACGATATATTGTTTGGTGATCCCAGTAATCTTCCTTTCTTTTATGAGGGTCCCGACGGCTCCGCTGGTTGGCAAACTGGGTTAACGGGTGCTACGGGTGCGGGTGCTACGGGTGCTACGGGTGCTGGCGGTTCAAATAATTCGGCGTACAATTGTAAAATAAATAATTTCCCCTTACAACGATGGGTCAATTTAGTTGTTTCTTTAAACAATAGAACATTAGATTTGTATTTAAATGGAAAATTAGTAAGAACCTGTTTGTTGCCAGCGACCGCAATTATTGATGCCAATGCGTCGGTTGCCTTAACTCCAAGTGGTGGATTTAAAGGATGGACTTCCAATATTCAATACTTTTCAAAATCACTTAATCCAAATGAGGCGTTTAATATTTATTCCACGGGGCCTCGATGTGGCGGCAGATTAAGCTTGTTTGATCGATATAAATTAAAATTAACTTATTTAGTAAATAATGAAGATTCTGGTTCTATTACTATTTAAAAGGTTGTAAAATAGATATATATATTTTAATTTTATATATATATAGTTTAATATGAATTTTCAAGACTTTAATGATAAAAATGTAACTAGCAGTTTAGCATTTTTAGAAAATAATACCATTGTCGCAAAATTAGCATTCATCATTTTAATTGTCTTTATTTTTGTGGTTTTATTAAAATTTGGAACTCAAATAATTGCTTATTTCTTCACGCCCGATGACGATCCAATATTAATTAAAGGAATTCAAGAAGGCACCACGTTTACAAGAATTCCAGTAGATCCAAGGGAAAATAAATCCATTCCCATTTTAAGATCTCAAGATAGGAATGAAGGCTTAGTCTTTACATGGTCAACTTGGTTATATTTTAAAGAGCCCGAACTAGAAACCAGAGGATCCGCGCCTGGACAATCCATGTCAACGCAACGACAATTTAAACATATTTTTAATAAAGGAAATGATTATTGTGTAGAAAATGGAATTGTTCAGCCAAATAACGCACCTGGATTATATATATCCAATGATTATAGAGAATTATTAGTTGTAATGAGTACTTTTGAAAATCCGACTGAAATAGTTACAATTACGAATATTCCAATTCAACATTGGATGAATGTTATTATTCGAGTAAATCAATATAAACTGGATGTCTTTATTAATGGAACACTTACAAAAACAGCAATTTTAAAAGGGTTACCCAATCAAAATTATGAGCCTGTATATGTGGCCTTAAATGGAGGGTTTCATGGATTTATTTCAAAATTACAATATTTTGCGTATTCAATTGGCGCAAATCAAATACAAGAAATTGTAGCTGCTGGACCAATGTTAAATGGAATTGGTGGTAATGTTACAAATACAAATGCCGATTATTTGTCGTTTAAATGGTTTTATCCATATCAATCTTCGGAATCTTAAGGTTAAGTTCTTACTAGGAGTTTAATAGGAGTTTAAGAACCTAGGTTCTTATTATAATAGTGTACTAATATACTATTATAATATTGTACTATTATAATTAGTAGTATGAGTGAGAAGGTAGTCTATTTGCAAACAAGAGCGAACACGCCGCCGGCGTCCGAGAACGCCGACGGCGTGTTCGCTGATATAACTTTTTATATTAATAGTCCGATTTATAATAGATTTATTAGCGGTTATATTAGTGGAGAACCCGGCTTTGACATAGAAGATTTCAAACCCATAATATTTTCAACTGGTTCAACCGAGGCAATTTTTGAGATTGAACTTGCTAATTTTGAGCAAAAAATAGAATTTGAATTGGTCTTAGAAAATGAGTTAAAGTTTAGTAATTTATTATTTGGTAACGACTATGAATACGATGGTCGAGTAGAATATACGACAAAAACGGATAATTTAATTCGGGGAAAAGTCACACCCTATGAAATTGATGGAGAGATTGATAATATTTTTGCGGAAATAACAATTGCTATAAAAAATGAAATCGTACAAACACAAGAGGAAGTAATAACCCAAACTGTTACTAAAAGTGTTTTTGAGTTAGTTGAGTCTGGATTAACTTTGTGTCAAATTGAAGTGCTTAAAAAAGAGAGATTAAATGAAATTTTAAATAACATTGAAAATTTAAGAAATTATAGCAGAACCTCTGGAGTTTCTACAACCTACAATAATAATGGCAGTTTAAATCAAGCGGGAGCAACCTATACAGAAAATTTTCCAAGTGCTAAATTTGCAAAGAATGTGTCAATGAATACCTTATTATTGAATAAAAAAAATTATATGTTTTCAAATAGTTTAAATAAAAATGTGATTAGCGGTGCGGTCGGATTTAGTAATTATCGCAATGACACACCTTTTATAGCAGGTTCATCCTCTGGATTAACTAAGGTTCAACAATACGCAAATACCGCACGAGGGCGAAGCCCGTCTGGCGGTGTAGGACGACGTTATGGTGTTCAATTCTTCAATGGCAGAACCTTAGTGTCTATTCCAAATATATACAATCAAACGAATCAAACCAATCAAGCCAATCAAGCCATCAATTTATGTACTTTAGGCAACTAAACAGGGAAACAACGAAAATAAAAATAAAAATATATATAAATAGTATGAAGAAGTATAATTTTACATATCAATTCATAAAATATATAGTAATTCTATTTTTTATATATAGTATTTTATACTACTTTAACTTTTTTAATGTTTTGGACACTGCCATCATGAAACGTTTGTCAAACTCCATTCAAAATAATTCTATTTATAAATCAAACAAGATTGAAGAATTATGCCCTATAAAAATATTTAATCCAGAGAATAAATTCACATTTGCAGAGTTGGAAACCATACCAAGTCCAGATATTTCAAATAGTAAAACACAATTAAACAATCCATCCAATAAACTATATTATTGCTCCTTTAATGCGACCAATCCAAACAATTCTACAATTACAATCCATTCAAACAATGAAAGTATGTTAGGAGCAATTTATTTGGACTTAGAAAAATGTAATACTCAATTACCATAAAGTATTGAACTATTGAACTATTGAACTATTGCGATAGTTTATGAAACAAATAGTCCATTTTTGGCGAATGCTCATTACGTTTAACTTGTTTGTAGATTAAATCTATTTTATCGGTAAGATCTTTTACAATTTCAGTGGTCATATTATTATTTAATAATGGATTTTCAAATACAATTGTTTCAGTAATAAAACTAATGGCACTATAGAGTACATATTTACGCATTTTATTCAGACTTGGTTTATATTTAATACAAAATAAAGAAAATAATGAAGTTATAATTTTATTATATTTTTTATCTTGTGCTACATGAATAATACAATCCCAGAGAACCCATACAATATTCTTTTGATATTTTTCATCGACCATAGCAAAACTTCTACGTTCACACTCACACGTATGTTTTTTTTGTTTTGAGATAAAATCAAATTTTAGTATCCATTCCACCCAATAACACGCAGTAATCGCATCTTTAATTTCATTTGATAGATTATACATAAATTCATTGATTGCTATAAAGATTTCTTTTGGGTCTGACGATTGAAAGATAGGAGTCGCAAACTTAATGTTTGGAGCTTTTAATTTATTTGTTATGTTTGTAATATCAAATTCTTCATTGGATTTAATTGTATAATCTTCAAAGGCGTGATTTTTTTTAGAAAAACAAAGAATAGAAATTAATTCCGCAAATAGTTTTCGAACTTCTTTATTATTTCTGAATTCTAAATCATTGGTTATAGATCCATTGTTTGCAATTGTTTTAAATTTTGTAAATCGATAGGATAAGTAGACATGTAATTTTGGATTTGTTATATGAATATAACGGCTTGAATAATAAATAATTACATTCCACAAGTCATTTAAATGCCCAGCACAAATTAATTCTATAGACCAATAAAAAGCTGGCTCAATGTCGCAATTGTGAATGGATTTGATTAATTCTGCTCTTACTTTTGATTTTGCATATCCAGAAAAAGAGATGGTTTTAAAATCATTCTGTAGTCTAATATCTGTAATTTCATTTGTTTCATTTGTTTCATTTGTATTCATAGAGTCTTATATTCTTATTCGCTATAAAATAAAATATCGAACAAATCGAACAAATCGAACAAATCGAACCTACCTAAATAAAAAAAAATATGTAAATTTTGAGAATGACGCAGATATTTTTTGGAATATTGTTGACGTTATAAAAGATTATCCTCTTATAGTTTTTACTAAAAAAATTACATTATAATTACTATTATTCGAAGGACCAAAATTAAAAGACTCTCCGTGTAATTTAAAATTTTTAGACAACTTAGTAGCAAGCAAAATGTAACCGTAGACTGCCTCTAAAACATGCTGCCAAGGTCTGGTCGATAATGGACTTCTAATTTTGACAGATTTATGTTTGCTCCATTTGATTATACAATCAGGAATAAGACGATTTTTTGACCAATCGCCACCTCCAATCACATTTCCTGCTCTAACAGATGCAATATAAATTTTTTTATTTTTTTCTTTAAAAAAAGATTTTACATGAGATTTAATAAGCATCTCAGTTGAAGCCTTTGAGGCACTATAGGGATCTTCGCCTCCTAATGTATCTGACTCTTTATAACCTTTGTGCGTCTCTTTGTTTAAATAACATTTATCACTAGTAACTAAAACTGCGACACAACTTTTATTTAATTGCCTTAAGGATTCAAGAATATTTAATGTTCCAATTAAATTTGTATTCCATGTAATCGATGGATCTTCATAGGATTTTTTTACTAAAGACTGAGCTGCGAGATGAAATACATAATCAGGATTTATCTTTAGAAAAAGTTTTTTTAACTTTTTTTGATCTAAAATATCTAATTTATAATTTTTAATTCCATTATAAACTCTAGAGGCATCAAAATTTGATGGTTTGGTTGGAATATCTTTTGAAATTCCAAATATATTTGCTCCATAAATCTTTAACCACAGAGTCAACCAAGATCCTTTAAAGCCGGTATGTCCTGTAATAATTACTTTTTTTTGATAAAAAAAATTTTTTAAATTAGACATAATGGTAAATATTTTAAAATTTTATATCTAGCCAGCTATATTTATTTTTATTAACCATCTCTATAAGCTTATCTCTATCTCTTTTAGTGTCCATACATTGCCAAAATCCCAGATGTTTATAAGCGCTCATTTGATTCAATTTAGCAGCTTTTTCTAGCGGCTCTTGTTCTAAAATAGTTTTCTTGCTCTTAATAAATTTTATAAATTTTTTATCTATAACAAAAAAACCACCGTTAATCCAAACATTCTTTATATTCTTCTTCTCACTAAATTTTTTTACAGATGACTTTTTGATTGTAATTTCACCAAACCTAGGTGGTGGATTAACAGCAGTAACGGTAACTAATTTTTTTTCCTTTAGATGAAATTGTATTAATTTTAAAATGTTAACGTTAGCTAAACCGTCACCGTATGTAAGCAAAAACATTTTATCTTTTATATATTTAAAAGCTTCCTTAACCCTTCCACCCGTCATTGCATTACTCCCCGTATCAATTAAATTAATTGTGCAAATTTTTCCGTCTATTATAAATTTAGTGCACTGAATTTTATTTTTTTTATTTAAGTGTTTTTTTTTAAATTTAAAAAATTTAAGAAATTCATTTTTTTTATAACCAGTAGCAATATAAAAATTTCTTAATCCTTGAGATAAATAAATTCTAATAATATGTAAAATTATAGGATGCTTTCCGATTTTTACTAAAGGCTTTGGTAAGTCATGTGTTAATTCAGATAATCTTGAACCAAATCCTCCAGCTAAAATTAAAACTTTTAAATCACTAATTATTTTCATTTATAAAATTCGAAAGAAAGTTTATTATCTATTTTATATAATTCAATCTTTTTAAATTAAATCATAAAATATAAAAAATTGTTACATTTATTACTTAAAAAATACCAATACAATAAATCGAAAAAAGTTTTTGGCAAA
>Ga0209550_10000517_pt1 | contig 36588 bp, 25 predicted proteins | sample LauGreSuBDMM15SN_2_FD_187567 | JGI IMG/M metagenome (GOLD analysis project Ga0209550, IMG submission 187567) | Freshwater lake microbial communities from Lake Michigan, USA - Su13.BD.MM15.SN (SPAdes) (version 5) | ecosystem: Environmental > Aquatic > Freshwater > Lake | place: Lake Michigan... | reverse complement strand
ATAATCGGTTATAGCCTTCTTTTCTTCTTCTTTCGACCGTCGAACACGTTTCGCGATGTCTGCGTATGGTTTATCCAACGTTTTTTTGTTATGTTCATCGATATTTAGGAATGCAACCATTAATTCACAAACCCGTTTTTGTAAATCCTCTTTTTCACCAGCCCGGATTTCAACCTGATATAAATCCGCCTGAGCTTCTCCTACTTCTTCGGAAGAATCGCCAAATATGCTACGTAAAAGCTCGGATTCGTTTGCTAAATCCGTGTTTTTCTGGCGTCGATCACGTCTAGTTTCCTCTATATCAATATTTAGCAAATCCGGGTCCGATGCCAAGTTCATATATTCATATAGCACCGAATACCAGCAATAGACGTGTAAATAATACAGTGTCTTCTTGTCAAACAGTTCAAAATATGCGGCGTCGTTTTTAGTTATAGGGGTTTCCATCGGAATATGTTGCAATAGCATATGTATATCCACCGTTTTCTTTTGAATTTCTCGCAAAAACAATTTCAATGTCTGGTCGCCTTTGAACTTATCCAATCCTTCTAAATACTTTGTTAGAATCCTGGATATATCTGATTCGTGGAACTTGGACAATCCCCAATGTTTATGGACTACTGTATACGATGCATTATTCATAATCATCGACGGGTACACTTTCGACATTGCTTCTACTGAGTTTTTAATGAACTGTGCAACTGTGTATATTCCATTATATCCAGAATCTTCTGTATCCATATTCCATACGTGAATATTAGCCATAAATGACTGCAAATTAGCAAGTTCTCTTGTACCTAGATTTCCATACCGTTTAATAAAACTTCCGCGATTCTGGTTAATTATTTCTTTCAACATTTGTTCATTGGTTTTTGCTAAATACTTTCGCAACTGAACAATTTCTTTGACCGATCCGTCTTTCTTCATTTCTTTGGGTTTATATGCCTTTATTGCGGCCAAAAGAAGTTCTCGCAATGGGGGCGGTACGACTTCCGAATTATTTAGGTCCATTGATTCTAGGAAGCCCACCAATTTCACAACTTGATTGAATTGTTCTCCTTGTGGGATAGGTATCAGATTTTTCATACGAACGTGTTCCATCAATTGTTTCAGCGTGTTCTGGTCATATCTCTTCCCATGTTTTTTCAAATACTCGATTTTTTCTTCTATAGTCCACGTATTTTTATATCCGGCCGGTTTGTCGCCACAAATATTGACTAAATCCGCCGGAACCGGTTTATTTCTATCGTATTTAGCATAATGTATAACCGCCGCATAAATATTCTTTTCCATTTCCGTAGTGGGTATTTCAGTCCGTACCATAGCAGTAGACGGTTCGTGATACAAAATACTGGCTTTTGTAGCTATACGGATTTCATTGGCCAATTTAGCTAAATCATTTGTTATAACAACGTATTGACGTATTGTTGGGTTCTCCCCAATAAAATATAGCATCGGGTGCGTGGATTTATTGCGGTCATTGCAGCACGCATTTTCCAAAAATGGTACACCCCCCGATGTAGCCAATATACTCGTTTTACTCTTAACAATGTTATATATCTGCTCAATAATGCCATATGTATGCATACTAATACGGGAAGATACTAGACCCAATTGGGAGAACTGGTCTTTATGTCCTTTTTTCAGCGTTTCCATCAAATGGGTTTTGAAATCCGACGCAACATTGTGTAAATTGGATATAACCGAGAACTCGACAACTGGTGGCAAGAATCCCCGCCATTTTTCAATACTATGTTCTTCTGGGACGGTTTCGTCAGGAGCTAGAAGCAAATATTCGCGTTTTTTGACATAGAGATCAACGACATCGTTGCGTTTCAATATATGTTTATCCAATGCATCTCGAATACGACTTGCTATTAACGCCGTACTCAACTTCATAATGGATTTCCAAGGTTCTTCGTCATACTTAATACCGTTTATTAAACAGGCAATGTATTTCAATCCACTGACGTCTTCCATACCTCCTGCTAAAGGATATCCACTGAAAGATTTAACACACCCGGGGAACGTTTTGCGGGTCTTAATAGATGGTATAACACATTGTATAGCAATTAGGAGAACCCCGGAAACAATGGCTATAATAGATTGGTTTTTATAGATAGGATATACGATGGATGTTTTGCCGGTTTCTTTTTCCAATTTCGCCACCCTCAATTTGTATTTTTCTTCGTCCATAATCACTGCTGGATTGCGAATCAATTCGAGCGATACTCGCAATGAGAACTCTTCGATATTTTCCGGAGGAACTCCCGACGCATTTATTATAGCCATAAATACATTATAGACCATTTGGTCAGTTTCATTGTCGAAAACGCGGACTTTTTTTGCCAATGCTTCCGCAACAATTGTTCCTAAATCTTTTTCCAAAATGGCGTGGTTGGTTATTTTGAATCCGGCGTCATCGTATTCTTCTTCGTCCACCAACTCGCGCTTTTTCAATGGGAACCCGGTCTCTTTATCCACATAATAATCGCCGTCATCACTCACGGCTGCATTCGCACACATTTTGTCGAGCAAATATTGATAATCCCCTCCCTCGCAAAACTCTTCTGCCAACAGATAGAGAAAAATGGGCATCAACTTGGTGTCCGTTTCTTTGCAATACAACCACGCCTGTTCTTCCGTGGGTAAAGGTTCTCTGCAATATTCATCCTTGAACCACATTATATCTGTTTGTTTACGGACGAAATCATTTAGCGAAAGTATCATATCGAGAACTTTGGCATTCGGGGAAACCGTTTTTTCTTCTATAACACCCCCCTCACTCGCAATATTTAGAGCAGTTGTGTTTTGTTTATACATATGCATTTCACGCAAAATCGAATTGCGATACACCGACTTTTTTTGCTTATTGATTGCCGCTTCTAATTCGGTTTCGAACTCTTCCATTGTCATAGATAGACGATTATCCATTTCAGCCATTATACGCTCATTTGCCACGTGTTTGACACCCAATTTAGCCCGATCTGTAGTATCACATTGTCTACTCGTAGTATTTTTATAACACTTATCGGCAATATTGCAAAAAAGTGATTGAGTGTCTAAAAATGCCTCTTCTGATATAGAATCATCCCGGACCCAATTACTGTTTTTACGGACATAGTAATGAGTTTTTGTATATATTGTACCATCTATACCCAATCCAATCAATTCCGCATCAGATAAGTTTTTCGCGTCTTTAGGCGTTTCTGCTGGTATTTCCAATATAGCATATTCGCCGTCGACGACTTTCTTTTTGCCGGCTATAAGTGTTTGAGCCAGTTCTTTAGATAACCCTGTATTGCAATCGTGTTTTTGAACCAAGTTCTCCGCCAAAAACTCCACGAATGTTTCCGCTGTCATTTTTCCCTTTTGTTTCTCGTATTTTTTCAAAATGTGATATGGTGTATCATCCATTTCTTTGTCATAGAATATATCTTCTGTATTATTGTCCTTTTGCAAATCGGATATACTGGTATATTTCTTTGTTAGGAACCGGCGCGCACAATCTTTAGGACGTATTTTATCCACTTGCGACATATCTTCTATAGTGGGAAACTCAAATGCTTTTAGCAGAGAATTAGGTGTATACAGGGTCATTAAAGCCCTGGCTATAATAGAGTAAAATAATGAATAGCCGTCATACTTTTCAATATGAAATAGTAATTCACTAGATGAAATCGATTCTTTTTGTGTCTTTGTAAATAAATATAATTCGGTTATAAGGTCTGCATATTGCTTTTTATCGCTAAGAACCGCCGTCAATACATTTGTCATAGCATCCGGTTTGTTTTTTGCGGATATTTTGCCATACTCTACTGATTTGTCTTTCATATGCTGGTTGTATTCTTGTATTTTGTGTTTCAAGAACCAACGGATTTTGTTATAGTGTGAATAATTGACGTCTTCAGGGTAAACGTGGAAAGGTTCCAGTAGTTTTATAGCATTTGCAATAGATAAATTATCCTTCAAATAATTTTCCATATAGTCAATACACGTTTCTATGTCCGGTAATATGTTATGCAACGTTTCTGAATATGTCGTTTGAGTTCTCGGTATTTCTTCACTTACTTTAAACGAAACAATGTTTTTTAAAAAGTGTGGTAATTTGGTGGATTCAAGTTCTTTGTCTTTTTTATTTTTTTCATCGGACGCATTGTATTTTACATTCGGGGCATACGTAATTTTTTCATTGAGATCTACAATATATCCGAGTTCTGGTATAGTTCGCTTATGCAAAAAACGGTAGGGCTCCAATTGAGTTCTCCCTAAATTAGTTTTCATCAAGATATTTGTCCCAGGCATATGTGCTCTTGAAAAAAACACGGCTTCTTTTGACAGCATTAAAATCCCGTGTATATTTGCCATATCAGCAGACATAAGCGGTTTTCGTAATAACACTTTGGCCCCATTTTCCGTTTCAAACTTGTGCGGTCTGGATATAGCAGATGCGTGGCGGCTAATAGCATATTTTTTGGATTTGTCTTGGAACTCACCTTTAGCATATGTATGTCTTGCAGTAGACTCATAATCTCCCAAGTTCTCCACTATGAAATCTATATTGGTACCGACTCGTTTTGAAACGAGCAATTTGGACTGGGTTTGTACATTAGCACTATTTGTTGACATAACCGTATTCATATCTTTCATCATTTTCTCGTATTTCAATTCTTCGCCTTGTATTTCTCTTGATGCATATGCTTTTTGTATATCTTGTTGTTCATTTAATATATCACCCATTGTGGAATTAATTATATCCGGAACATCGGAGTTCTCATCAGGTTCATCGGAATATACGTATTTCATATTACTGATTACCGGCATAACCCACGGTACTTGTGCTTCCATATTCAGAAGTTTGTCATGTAAAGGATTGTGCATTTTTCCCAATATTCGTATATCCCTTATATTGCCATTACTATCAAATATGGAATAAAGTTCTCGTAATTCCTTGAATCGTTCGACCAGTCTGTGCACGTTATCCAAAACCAATTTAGTTCTTTTATGCATTGGTATATCTATTAAAAGGCCATCCATTAATGCCTCCGTTTGCGCTTCAATGCCATAACGCTTTTGATTTTCGGGAACTTCGACTTCCAAAATAACTTCTCCCAAATCTTCCCCGAAAATATCGTCGTTTTCTAAATACAATTCCTGTAAAGTATCGTCGATTTTTTTATTTGGCTGGGCTGTAGGTGGAATCGTTATAATGGCTTCTCCTTCTTCCGTATATTCCATAGTTGCCTCTTCCGATATTACGCTGTCTGGCAGCTCACCCTCTTCTGAGCCATAGGAAAGATTGCGTATATTATCTTGCGCAACACTGGCCGGTTTTTCTCTAATAACAATTTCTTCAATTGGTAATTCCGGTGGAATACCTCTATATCCAAAATCAATGTATATAACAGAAATGGCAGGATAAGTAGTTATTTCAATCATATCGTCCTCTAAATTGGTTATTTGACCAGTTATAACTGTCGGAAACTCTCCGCCAAACCGAATATCTACCCACTTATCGGGCAATAAACCATGTTGTCTTGCATATCCACTAACCGGGTTGCGTGCCAAGAGGGCTATATTTGTAATAGATTCATCTGACAAATAAGCGCCATCTATTATAGTCAATTCCTTTTTATCAAAATTGGCAATATTCACTATAGAAACCTTGATGTATTCTGGAACGTCCGTATCGATATAGATAACATAAAATGTTTGCTCATTAAACTCGTCATTTGTAGGGGCTTCTATTCTTATAATATCTCCTAGTTCTAATGATATTCCTCCCCCCTGTTTTAGTATCGTTTTGGGAGTCGTATAATTATATGTTTTTGATATTTCTGTGGTCATATGAGTATAATTATATATAATAGTTCTAAATTATTAGCGTCTAGTTATTTGTATTTGTATTTGTATTTGTATTATTATTATTATTATTATTATTATTTAGATAAATAATAATAGAGACAAAATGCTTCATTATTTAGTAATATGCTACTAGAAGGAATAAGAAAAGAAAAAGGAGAACATAATAAAACTATAGAAAAATATGCCATATATCCGATGTCTCCAGAAGACGCAAACTTTTCCAAAAGATACGTTTCTACTAAAATATGTGTTTCTTCTAGAGCATCATATCGAATATACAACTATGATAAAACCGTATTGTCAAGTCTAGACACTATTCACGATAAATATCGTTCTGTAGTATTCAGTTATCCCGAAAATAAATTGCTGAGTTTTTCTCCACCTAAATCAATTGAATATTCCGATTTTATTGCAAAGTATCCTAAAATCTCGGATATTTCTAACAAAATAAGAGAACCCAGTGGGTCCGTCGGGTCCGGAGGGTCCGTCGAGTCCTTCGGACCCGGGTCCCACGGAAAACATATTACAGCAACTGAAAAAATAGAAGGAATAAGTATCCAATTATTTTACGATCCGCGTATTCAATCGTGGGAAATAAGTACCAAGACAAATATTGGCGGAAATTATTGGCATTTTATGAAATCAGGTGTATATGACGCAAAATCGCCTACATTTTATGATATGTTTTTAGATGCATTAATACAGTCAAATTATTCGCCGTTAAATACGAATCCGTGGATAAATGAATTGCCTAAATCATACAGTTATTCATTTGTATTACAACATCCGGAGAACCCAATTATTATTCCTGTAAAATCGCCTAAATTATATTTAGTTGCCATATATGAAATACGGGACAATTGTGCTATACACATTCCATCATTTGAATACCGACACTGGCCAATTTTGATGAATATGGTTGGTGTCATTGATTTTCCTAAAGAACTCATTATAAAGACATACGATGAATTACAAAAATATGTTTCTAAATATGTCGACCATCCATTTCGATTGTCTAAAGGGATTATTTTGTGGAATGAAAAAACGGGGGAGAGAACATTGCTAAATAATCCAAACTATTCGGACTTGGTTAAATTGCGCGAAATTGCCCCAATTATTCAATATGAATACTTTTGTATGAAACGTATTGGAAAAGTGGCAGAATATATGATGCATTTTCATGAACATAAAAAGACTGTTATAACTCTGGAAAATATGTATGACGATTTTGTAAAAACATTGCACTTGTGTTATATGGATGTATATGTATTCAAAAAAGAATGCCTAAATAATATAAGCTTGCAATTCAAACCTTATGTAGAACACTTACATAAAAACGTATATTTGCCAAGTATTCGCACCAGACGGCCCGTTAAAATAACCAAACAATTGGTTAGATCATATATTGATAATATGGAACCTCGAGAACAATTATTCGTGTTTTCGTATCTAAGAAGAGAACGCGATGATTCGTACTAAAAGTATTTTAGAAATAATGAAATAAACATTGCTCCATACAATACAACATTGTCCATAGAAATGTTGTATTGTATAGTTGAACTTAGAGAGACATTTTTGTTTATAGTAGAACAAATGAGTATGTGTATAGGAAATGGGCGTGGGTTTAGCCAAACAATATGTGAAGAAGCAGATTGTTTGCATAAAATAATGTGCACAACAACTAAACGAGTTCCGAGCGATGACTTGGATGAAGAGTTTAAACAAAAAATGAGCCGCTAATGATATATGTCATTTATATTTTTACACTACAATTGCAAATTACTTAAATATTATTGTAAAAATATAATTAACAATGTCTTATCATTTTTCTATGGGTGCAATAAATAAATCAACATATAATTATGAATATCCTAAAATAGCAAATAAAATAAATAAATATATGTGTCCTTGTTGTGAAAAAGATGTAATTTTTAGAAATGGAAAAATAAAACAACCCCATTTTGCTCATTATAAATCAGATAACCCGTGTTATTACTATGATAAACCAAGTGAAACACAAGTTCATAAAGATGCTAAATTATTGATGAAATCATTATTAGACAATAAAAGAAATATTCATATACAGCGACCTTGTAATTATTGTGAACAAAGACCATTTTTACCTTATTCAGAAGAGATATATTATGATATAGACGATGATTATACTGAGGATACAAAAGCGGTTATTGAACATAAGTTTTATTATAATAATTCAAATAGAAGTGCAGATGTAGCATTGATCGAAAATGATACAATAAAATACATATTTGAAATATGTTATAAAAACAAAACAAAAGAAGAAAACAGACCAGAACCGTGGATTGAAATTAATGCCGAAGATTTAATAAATAAAATTAATTCCGGAGAAATTATTGATGAAGAAGGCAATATAACTATTAAATGTGAAAGAAATTATAAATGTGAAAAATGTAATGCATATGAAATAGAACAAGAACAATATTATGAAATGTTAAAACAAAAAAAAGAACAAGAAAGAATCATAAAATGGAATGAAGCAATAAACCAAAGAGAAGAAGCTGAGATTCGAATAAAAGAGGAAAATATTAGAAAAAAAGAATACTATGATTTACAACAATTATGTATTTGTGGCATTGCTAAAATAAATCTATGTATATGTGAAAATCCACATTATGAATTAAACAGATTATCTAATAATTTGTTTTGTAAAAATTGTAATAACTGGAAATGTAGATGTAAATAATAACTATTTAATTAAATAATTATTATAAATCTTCCAGGCATTAAATATTACAAATTCGCGTATAGCAAAGACAATTTGCTCAAGTTTTGCAAATATTCCATTGTAAATTGTTTTTGTTGTTCTGTCATACTAGATACTGGACCTCTCAATGTATCCACGACTTTGAGAACTTCTTTCGAATTGGCTACATTTGCTAAATCTTCCGAATAATCTTTATTGAAAAAGAACTCAATATTACCGGAATCGATCGTTTCTTTATACGGCATATAAATATGTTGCACCCACGTTTTGATAATAATAATTGGATTGGCCTGTTTAATTGCAAGAAATGATGTTTTTGCGGTTTGGATATCTAAATTATCGGGAAAAATACGAATAATGTCGTCTAAAAACTCAAATATATGAGCATTGAAAGTTCTCAAAATCGTTTTTTTATCTGCCATATTGGATATATGAATATACAATATGATTATTATTATTTATATTGATTTTAACTTATTTGTTTTTGGTATATGGCCCACTAGATATTGACCATTGATTGCCCAGGCATATACGGCGAAGTATTGGGGAAAAATTGATTAACGTCGGAATTGCGCTTTTGCTGTAAATCGTCTAAAGATACTCCGCTCCCTATTTTATCTGGACGATAATTATCCGGTGGAGTAGGAATAGTAAAATTGCTATGATCCGCAGGAACATAGTTTGCCATTTGTCTATTACTCCCAGTGCCTTTTGCGCTTAATTCTTCTGGCGTTAAATTATACGCCGTATATTTCTCGGAAACAACATTTGCGGATCCTCCGCCGATAACATAGGCCATAGGTTCTCCACCAGAATGAGCAACTGCAGCATCTCTTTGCCTTTTTACTAAAGGATGTAATATAGGAAGTATTTCATCTCCTAAAACAACCCTATAATTCTGCTTTACTAATAATAGGGCAGGCACACTATGCACATTGGGTGGAAGCATTATTTTTTTACCATCTTCGAGCAAAATATATGTCTGATTCGTAAATGCATCTCGTTGTCGTTTATCTATGCAAACACAATTTAGCTGATTTGTCAGATTTTCTTTTACTAAATATGCAATAATTTTTTTGGAATGCAGACAATAATTACTATAATATAAAATATCCATTACTTTTTCTATAGTTTCATACACTATAAAAAAAATACACGTTTTACACAAAACCGATTATTTATGCAGATGAAACACACATCGAGTATAACAAACGATTTTGGAAATAAAATATAGCATAACCCAATGAGCCCATAATAGCTGCGAAATAGAACTCCAATCCTTTTTTCTTAGAAACGCCAATAACTACTGCCGAAAAGAGAACGACGGCAACGAAAACCAAACCAATAACAGAAAGAATGTAAAAATAAAGGCAATACTGTTTACCTAAAGGGCTGAATAATTTTTGCTGGATATCGTCCATTGTATAATATATATTATATACTAGATTTTTCCTAAATGTCAAACAATCAAAAACAGATAAAGATAGGTTGTAAATATAATATATATTTTTATATTATAGAGACATTATGACCGACCCAAGCATTAACGACGAATTGGTGTGGAAAATTATTAACTCACATTTCAATGAAAATCCACAATCTTTAGTAGCACATCATATTGAATCTTATAATGATTTTTACGCGAATGGGATTCAACAGATTTTCAAAGAAAAAAACCCTGTCCGTATTTCATCTAAATATGACGAATCTATCAATGATTATCGATATCAATGTTTATTGTACTTTGGCGGTAAAGATGGTTCTCGTATTTATTACGGAAAACCAGTTATACACGATAAAGGAAATGCTCACTATATGATGCCGAACGAGGCCCGTATGCGCAATATGAACTATTCTATGACTATACACTATGATATTGAAGTGGAATATATCCGGTTATTGGAACCCGGAGAACAACCCATTTTAGTAGGCGTAGACGAACTATTGCAAAAAACCGGCGGCGAAGCCTTGGAACTTGCCCCGGATTATTCTGACCTCATTGCCGACCATAAATTGCGCGAATCTGCTGGAAAACTTAAAAAGGAAGGTTTGGTTGGCGGAAAACTTCAAGAATACTTGGATAAAGACCCAGGAAGCGATGACGATGAGCATGGACCCGGGACCGGGGCCCGGGCCGGAGGCCCTGGGAGCGATAATAAAATCGGCGGTGCTCCCAAGAAAACTACCGGGGCAGCTAAAGCGGCTAAAGAGGCAGCTGCCTTAGAAAAAGGCACTAAACGTCCTAAAGCCACAAAAACCCAGGCAAAAGAAAAACCGGCAAACGAACTCCCCTTTATTTTAACAGCCGCCGATGCTGCTAAATTGAGAGAGGCAAACGAACGTTCTCTCGCCCAACCAAATAAACAGATCCATTCAACTATTTTAGAAAAAATATATTTGGGCAAGTTTCCCATTATGGTCCAATCTGACTATTGCATTCTAAATGGGCTAAATCGCGACGTCAGGTTCTCTATGGGCGAATGCCGCAATGATTTAGGTGGGTATTTCATTATTAATGGAAAAGAAAAAACCATTGTTCCACAAGAAAAGTTCGCCGATAATATGCTCTATATCAAGGATATTAAGGGCGATGATTATTTATATTCCGCAGAAATCCGGTCGGTTTCGGAGAACTCGGCTAAACCCATTCGCACGTTCTCTGTTAAAATGGTTGCACCTAGTTCAAAATATAGCAATAGAAACATTGTTGTGAATATTCCCAACGTGAGAAAACCGGTCCCTCTATTCATTGTTTTCCGTGCATTGGGTATTATTTCGGACAAGGACATTATTACAATGTGTCTTTTGGATTTAGAGAAATACGAAAATATGGTTGATTTATTTATTCCGTCAGTTCACGACGCAGGTGGCGTTTTATCGCAACAAACTGCCTTAATGTATATAGCGTCGCTCACAAAAATCAATACGGTTACCTACGTTCTCGAAATATTGGCCGATTATTTCCTGCCACATATAGGCGAAGTTGCCTATATCCAAAAAGCGTATTATTTAGGATATATCGTATTCAGATTGCTAAATGTATCTATAGGCACAGAAGTTCCAACAGACCGCGATAGTTTCCGATACAAACGCGTCGAATTGGCAGGTTCTCTGTTATACGATTTATTCAAAGAATATTATGCAATACAACAACGCGGGATTCATTTGGAGTTTGAAAAGAAGTTGTATTACAATAAAGACATTTATGAAACCCGACTAGATGCACTTATACAGGAGAATTATCGCGAAGTATTGAAAGAACGCATTTTAGAAACCGGGTTCAAAAAAGCATTTAAAGGAAACTGGGGAGCACAATCCCATACTAAACGTATTGGTATAGTACAAGATCTCAACCGTTTGTCCTTCTATACATACATCAGTCATTTGAGAAAGACAAACCTACCTCTTGATTCCAGTGTGAAACTGGTTGGTCCACGTGTTCTCCATAGTTCCCACTGGGGATTCATTGATCCTATTGATACCCCCGATGGTGGAAATATCGGTCTCCATAAACAATTGGCTATTACTACGTATATTTCGCGCGGTATGTCGCGAGAACCTATTATACAATGGATGCGGGAAAAAGCATCTATGCGATTAGTGGAAGATTGTGGACCGCAATTATTGGCGCAAATGACAAAAGTTATTATTAATGGATATTGGGCAGGTGTTGTGGGAGAACCTATAGAAACTATTAAGAAAATCCGGCTATTTAGGCGAAATGCTCTGCTTCCGATTCATACATCGGCTACATTTGATATAAAGCAAAACACGATTTTCATTTATACAGATATGGGCAGACTATGTCGTCCTATTTTTTACAAAGATGAGAACACGGAGAAAATGTCATATGAAAACAAGGCTATAACCGGAAAAATTGGGAAAGGAGAGTTTAGTTGGCAAAACCTGGTGGCAGGATTTAATGAGAAAAAAATCGCCGGTTTCAATCCAAATAGTCCTCAAATATATGAATTGCACGAGTTATATGAAGGTGTTGAAAAAGAAACGAATCCGGCTAAATTGGAACGCTTTTTGTCCGATAAAGCAATTATAGACTATATCGACCCTAGTGAAAGTGAAGATACACTCATTGCAGTATCACCAGACCAAGTATTGCCCATTCACACGCATTCGGAAATACACGAATCTCTGGTATTTGGCGTTATGTGCAATCAAATCATTTTCCCCGAAAACAACCCCCCGGTGCGTAATTCGTTCTCCACCGGTCAGAGTAAACAGGCCGTTTCTATGTATCATACTAATTTTCCAGTGCGTATGGATAAGACCGCGGTTGTTCTAAATAGTGGACAAATACCTTTAGTCAAATCCCGGTTCATGGAACATATCAATCACGAAGAGAACACATATGGCGAAAATGCAATAGTGGCTATTATGTGCTATACCGGATACAACGTAGAGGACGCGATTTTGATTAATGAGGGGGCGCTTAAACGCGGACTTTTTAGAACTACGTATTATACCACATATGAAGCACACGAAGAGAGTTCCAAAATCGGGGATTTTATAAGCGAAAAAAAGTTCTCCAATATAGAAGGAATAGAGAACATTGTGGGTAAGAAGCCCGGATACGACTATAGCAAATTGGATGCGTATGGTATTATTCGCGAAAATACGCCCGTAGACGATAAAACGGTGTTGATAGGTTTGACGTCCAATAATCCGCAAAAGGCAAATGTCCGGATTGATGGGTCAAAAACGCCTAAAAAGGGTCAAATCGGTATAGTAGACAAGACATTTATTACTGAAGGAGAAGAAGGAGAACGTATTGCTAAAGTCCGGGTTAGAGAGGAACGTATTCCATTCTTAGGAGATAAAATGGCCTCGCGCGCTGGACAAAAGGGTACAATCGGAATGGTCGTACCTGAATGCGATATGCCGTTTACGAAGGACGGATTAAGACCCGATCTCATTATAAATCCTCACGCAATACCTACACGTATGACTATAGGTCAATTAGTGGAATGTATAATAGGGAAGGCATCGGCCCATTACGGGGCGTTTAGCGATTGCACTGCATTCGTCAATAAGGGTTCTAAAATCGAAATATATGGGCAAATATTGGCTAAAGCCGGATTTCATTCACAAGGAAATGAAGTGTTATACAATGGTATGACAGGAGAACAAGTCGAAAGTTCCATTTTTATTGGCCCAACTTACTATATGCGTTTGAAACATATGGTCAAGGACAAGGTTAATTATAGAGCCCGGGGTCCAAATACTGCTTTGACTCATCAGCCAGTTAGCGGTAGGGCAAATGACGGTGGATTGCGTATAGGTGAAATGGAACGCGATTCAGTTATAGGCCACGGCATTTCCAACTTTTTGCAAGAATCTATGATGGAGAGGGGCGATAAATATCAAATTGCGGTATGTAATCAATCTGGAATGATTGCAATATACAATCAAGAGAAGGATTTGTTTATGAGTCCAGCTATAGATGGTCCTTTCAAGTTTACTACTGCACCCGATGGAAATAGTCTATATCTCAATGATATAACTCGATTTGGTAGATCTTTTAGTATTGTTTCTATTCCATACACATTGAAACTTCTTATGCAAGAACTTCAAACAATTAATATGCAAATGCGTATTATTACTGAAGACAATATTGAACAACTGGAGAACATGTCATATTCTAAAAATATATCGAAATTATTGATGAACCCGGCGGCAAATGAAGATACTGTAGCTGAAATGGTGAGAGTGGAAGAAACGAATCGGTTCAATGCCAAAAATGCAAATGTACCAAAGTATTTAGAGAGTGTTTCGCCTGGGGCTCTCAATGAGTTTCAGTCTCCAACCGATGAACCGCCGCCTCCTTATTTAGATAACGAATCGCCACAGTATCCAGATGTTTCTCCTGCATATCGACCCCCGTCAGAAGAAAATTCACCTGATTCCGAATCTCCTGTATATGGACGACTTACCTCTAAAGAAATGGAAGAGCACGAAAAAGTATGGGACGAATGGAGAAAATATTATGACCCACAAGAACAGCGTATGACTCATAGATTTGACGAGGCGACTAAAACGTGGGTGAAAAATAAGACATTTGAAGAAATCTGGGGTATGAAAGGTGGTAAACCGGATTTCCAAGTGGGAGAACCTGTATTTTTAAGAGGAGGAAAACGTCGTAAACCACATAAAGTAAAACACGTTGGTGACAAGTTTATTACAGTGGAAACCCAATATCCATCGGATGATGAAGATACTATTCAAGTAGTCGAGCCATATGAACTACTTAGACCTAGCGAAATCAATCCGGCAAATATCGATGGATTATCATTTGATACACCAATGTTCAACCAAATGGTCAAACCAACTACTAGTAATAACGGTTACTATAATGAGCCTAATGACGGAAAAATCGTGTTCGCACCTCAAATAGTTGTAACAACTGGTAATGATAATAATACGACTATACCAGCGGGTTCGAGTACTCCGGAATTAATGAACGGTGGACAATCTGAACCATCATCCTTTAGCGGAGGTTCGAGTGCTATACAAAACATTTCTATGGCTAAAATGGAACCGGCCAAGACAGATTCTTTTGCAGATCAAGCACTAAAAGCGCCAGAACAAACTTCTAGCAGCAATAGCAGTGGAGGGCTACTGGATTTTGCAAAGGGGTTTTTTATTAAAAAAATGACATAGGTGTAGTTTGCATCAATCAACTTGTTGTTTTTCTGATGGATGATTTTATCATCCATCAGAAAATTGCAATTCCTACAAGGCGCGCCTAAAGGCGCGCTTTAAAGGATTGGTGATTTCTGCAAACCACGAAGTGGTTTGCAGAAAATTGAAATACCTTTTTTATAAATTGTTTATAGCATTTATTCGCATCAACTTGATTATTTAAGCCCTTTTCAACACTGCTATTCAAATCTATTAATTATTATTTATTAAAATGTCACGTAAACTATCTAGAGCAGAACAATTTAACGACTTGTTTATGGAGTTTGTTTCCAAACACCTCGTCAACACAGGTAAGGTATGTAAGTGGGAGTTCAATCTATTAACTGAAAATACCAGAAAAAACATTCACGATTACCAGCTAGTCATCCCATGTAAATATCTGGCCTATAACCTGGACAAGCCAGTTGTTTTGTCTGACGGTACTACCGAAGGTCCGGGGCCGATTTATTTGCCTCAAGAAATACCGCCAATGGATGACTTTATCCAAGAAGCCCACTCATATTTCGGAAAGTATGGAGATACTTACCGATGTATGATTGCTAGTGGAGGAGTAAAAATAGGTCTTCCAGTGATACAAGACAATGGTAATCATACAATCAATATACGTGTGGTTTATGCCGATAAATGCCGACCGCCATACCCGGTTCCTCTTACCAGAGAACAGGAATTGGAAAAACAACTAATGGATGCTGCAACCCAATTAACCGATTACAAAGAAAGAATACGCGCATATAAATGCGAGAAAATTGCTTATTCTGCTGCAGTAAAAGAACAAGGCATAACTATCCAGAAGCAAGCTGAACGATTGACAAAATGGCAACGCGCATATAGAGCAATGGAAATCAAAGCCTCGCAATTTACTAAATTGGAACGCACATTTAAGAAAATGGCAACAGATGTTTATAAAAAAGAAGGCCCTCAAGACTGTCCCGTTTGCTTTGAACCAATCGCTGTGGAAAACCTATATATAACACTTTGTGGACACAAGCTTTGTACAAGTTGCAATAGCAAATGCACTAGATGCCCTTTATGCCGAGAAAAATATTAAACACACAACATTATTGTCATATGTATTTCTTATATATTTATTGAATGAAACCATTTAAAATTGTAATAACTAACTATATAAATTATGAATAACAATAAATTCTTTTTTTTCATTTATAGTTGTAAAAAGTATCTCAAAAAAGCAACACTACTATATGACATATTAATCAATCGAATTAATGATTGCAAAGTGTACGTAATATATGGAAATCCTGCATTATCGAACTATGAAATCATAGAAGATAAATATTTGGTTTTAAACGTAGGCGACAATTATGAAGACCTTACAAATAAAACGCTTTGTTTATTAAAAACGGCATTATTAATGAATCCAGAAATACGGGGTTTTTTTAAATGTGATGATGATATCATTCCAAACTTAACCTACATAAATAATACTATAGAAATGTTGAATAGAAAAGATATTAACTATATGGGTATGTCAATAAAAGTAAAGCCTCATTATTCAAATGGACATTATAATAAATGTTCAAATAGTAGCTATAACGCATTAAAGTTTATACCAGGTAATATTTATGCAACTGGCCCTATATATTATTTGGGATCAAAATGTATTGAAAAATTGGTCAAGGAACCAGTAGAAAAGTTTTTTGCAGAAGATGCAACAATTGGATATAATTTAAATAAACATGGAATAGAACCATTGAACATTCCAATGTATAAAAATAACATAGAAGACATATTTCAATATAATTTTCAAAATATAAGTTCCAGAGCAAAAACCCTTATGGTCCGATTACATGGTGGATTGGGAAATCAACTATTCCAAGCCGCAGTTGGATATTATTTGGCTAAAAAATACTCGTTTATTTTGGTATTGGTATATTCAAAAAACTTGAAGAAAAATAGTCATGGTGAAGAGTTTTCTAGAACTGTGTTTAAGCGGTTCAATGTTGTTATAACTGATGACATTTCTTATTATGACAAATACACTCCACTAAATGAACCTAACAACAACAAAACGTGTTTTGAATATCACGGAGATGAAATTATTAGTGAATATGAAAATCATTTTTTAACGGGTTATTTTATTAACAAAGAATACATCGAAAAAGCCGGCCCTGATTATATTAAATTGTTGCAAAATACAGAAATATGCGATGGCTTACGGACAACATATCCGCAATTAGAAACATCGTATTTCATTCATATCAGAAGAGGGGATTATGTAGGACATAAACTATATGTAATCGATTATGACACATATTTTACAAAAGCCATAAAACATATAGTTTCTATAAACAAGGATGCGCATTTTTTCATTTTAAGTGATGATATCGCATTTTGTAAGACATATAGAATCCTGAACGGCATTAACAAAACATTTATAGAAAACATGGATACGCTTCATTCGATTTACTTTATGTCTATGTGTAAAAAAGGCGGCATTTGCAGTAATAGTACATTTTCCGGATGGGCAACTAAGCTAAATCATTCGCCAGATAAAACTGTTATATTTCCAAGTAAATGGATAAATACTCCACATAAAGTAGATATTCCATTCGACTACACGGTGTCATTTTAAAGCTCAAATCTCTAAAAATACATCTATAAAATTGCAAGGTCGTTTTTCTGCTAAACACCTTTGGTGTTTATCAGAAAATTGAAAGTTATGAAATATAAAAATATATAAACAAAACATAGTAATATTATATAATCAAAATGTCTTCCAATTCCAACCGCATTTTAAGTCTATACAAATCCCGAAATAATATTTTGGAGATTTTAGAAACTTTAGGATATACTATATCCGATTATTCCGGATTTAGCATAAATGAAATAGATGCAATGTTTGTGAATCAACAATTGGATATGTTGGTATCGCATAAATCGAAACCCGTTAAAACATATATAAAATATTTCTTGACAGCTAAGCAGATACGACCCCAAAACTTGGACGTAATTATCGAGGACCTCTTTGCTATTGAGAATGTGCTTACGAAAGATGACACATTAGTCATAATAATAGAAGAAGAACCAAATGACACTTTAGTAGCTAAGCTCAAATATTTATTTGACCACGATGGTATATTCGTAGTTGTTCATAACATACAGCGTCTACAATTTAATATATTGAAGCACAAACTTGTTCCGCCTACAACCATTTTCACGGATGATGAAGTCAAAGAATTAAAAGTAAAATATAATCTTAAGGAACTTACCCAATTACCTGAGATTTCTCGATTTGACCCGGTTGCACTTGCGATAGCAATGCGCCCAGGACAGGTATGTAAAATATTGCGGTCTAGTGCAACTGCATTGGATTATGAATATTATCGTATTTGTGTGTAAAAAATATTTAGCAAAACATTTTATACTGATATAAATCCTTATTTATATAATTATAACTAGTAATTATATAAAAATGACCACAGTAGAAATAGCATATAACCCGAACGATTTTTATTATGTATCATCTGGAGTATATGATGATGTAAAAGATATATGTCCAAATTATTTAGGGGAGAATAAACCGCGATGGGAAAGTTATTGCTGCACCGACAAGTCAGATAAATTATCTTGTGGAAAATGGGATGAAAAAAAGACAAACTGCTTTGAGTTTGAAGTTTGCAAAAACAAAGAATATGCTGATTTAGCAAATAACCTAGAAAACAATAATAGTGGAGCGAATGAGAGACATCGCAATTTACAAAACCAATATCAAAATGAAATTGTGAAAACAATCAATATTAGTGCTGGTATTCTATTAATAACTTATTTGTCCGTATATTTTTTTAAAGCATAAATATATAATGTCTAATACTAATAATAATCTAGTTGAACCTAATAATTTATTTGTATTGGAAAATGCAGTTATAGCTGATTTAACTGATTTCAATAAAAAATATAGATTATATCTTACGTGTGGAACTACAGGCAATAAAAATCAAACATATTTTGATAAAAGCATATGTCCTACAGATTCAACCACATTACGTTCCAATGTAGATATTGCGTATGCAAAATTAACTTCTGACCCAAATGGTAGTTTAGTCCTTTTACAAAACGCGATCAACAATCTTCCACAAACTACCGGAGGCATAGACCAAACGCAATATATAAAAAATTATTACGATATTTTGAATAAATATAAAGAAGTTGTAAATAAAAGACAATCACTTGATGCTAAGTTGGCCGAATTATACGAAATTGGAGATACATCTAGTAATTTTTATCAGAAAAAATTAATAAGTACATCCTATACAAAAATATTACTAACAGTTTTAGCAACTACTCTTACGATTACCGCTTTTATGACTATGCGAAATAAATAACTATAACTTTCGGTTATATATGGATTTACATTTAGCCATAATAACAATAACCAGTATGCTATATTCATGTAATTATTATATGAATATATCATATAATACATAAAATGGCAACAACTACATCACAAAAATATGCGAGTAGTGATTTTATAACAAAAATTATGGATTTGGAAAGTAAAGAACAAAACACATTGAATACTGCGGCCGGGCAAGTATTGACCGAAACGAACTTTAATGGAGTTTTTACCCCAATCGATGTTAATAATGCAAATACTGCAGCCCTTAATGATGCTGATAAACTGTTTATAGATTCATATAAATATAATGCTTTGGATATTATACCATTTGCATCAGTCGCCGCAAAAAATGCACATCTCGGTTGTAAAACCTCTCCTGAGTATGCAAACAGTAGTAATATAAATATGACTAGAGCAGATAATGCATATCATACGTTTAATACGTGTTCAAATAAAGCAGCTATATTGAATAAAAAATATTTTTCGGTCGTAAAACCTCTACCTGCTGCTGGAGTAAAAGATCCCAAACTATTTGAATGCCACGTCGGAGATGACCCGTTGTTGAGTTCAACCGATGGTCCTAGTTCTAATAGTTATTATGACTATGTAGTATGCTGGACTATGGGACCAACTGTTAATACATTTGGAATAAGTGCGGATACTGGTGATATTATTATAAACGCCGATAATATTGCAAATATGGGCGCAAAACAAAATACCTATAGTACTACAGTTGCTAACTATACATATGGAAATGCGGGAACTTATTTACCGCCAAATACATACGTATCATTGAAAACCTATATATTTGATCTTAATCAAGTAACTATTGCTGGAGGATTCATAAATGGTGGATATATAGGAGCAGATATTCCAATTTCTAAATTTGCGATTGTACCTGGAACCAATGACACATATATAGTCGGAATAAAACAAGGACCATATACAAAAATGGTAAAAATACAACTTGGTATAGGTAATAGCAAACTTTATCCATCTTTACCAAATGATGGTTCATTGTATGCAAAAGCAGTAGAAGCAAAATACACCGGGTCATACAGGTTTGTTCGTATAACAGCATCGTGTAATAACGATAATTGGTTGCAAATATCGGAACTTCAAGTATTTGATAAAAAAGGAAATAATGTTGCAAAAGGTAAGAAAGTATCTGTTAAAGATTCTTGGCCAGACTCGCGTACTAGACCGGAAAATGCAGTAAATGGAAATGCCAATAATAAACCATATCCTATGATACACCATAGTGGTTCTCCTTGCAATTCTTGGTGGATGGTAGATTTAGGCAAAGATGTTAATATAACAAGGATTGTATATTATAATAGACAAGATTGCTGTCAAGGAAGAATCAACGGGGCACTATTAGATGGATTAGGTGTAAATGGCGAAGTATTATTCCGAACTATTATGAATGGAGATATGGTTCAAACATATGAAGTTCCTCCCAATACTCTCGATCTTAATGCAATGTGGAATAAAGGTATATCCACAAATCTGGTTGGTAATGGAACTACAGCTGGATATGGAGTTAAAGGGTTATCCGTTAGAGTAGACCCAGTTGCATTAGGTAAAGGACCAAGTGGATATGTTCCTCAGCAAAATGCACAATTGCCGGCTAGTCAAACCAGTTATAAAACACTTACCCGGGTCGAACCAAGTGTTTGCCAAATTACTTGCGATAACGACCCGAATTGTCTCGGATATACTACGTCAGGAAATTCTACTATAAAGATTGAAGGTACTCCTACTGATTTAGGATGCTATAAGGATACTTGGGCCCGTGCTATGAACACCGCTAACGGAGATGGCAAAAACAAGAATACGTGTTTGGCAGAGGCCAAAAAACGTGGGCACACCTTTTTTGGTCTACAATATGGTGGAGAATGTTGGACTACAAATGATGATTCTACTGGAAGTGGATATAAAAAATATGGACCAGAAAATAGCAAACCATGTTATTCATTAGGTAGTGATTGGCAAAATCGCGTGTATAAAAGAAACATTGTAAATAAACCAGCAACAAATTGTAATTTCTATGGATCAAATATTGCGGCTGGTTCTCAATCTGCAACAGGGTCAAGTATTGCAGTAAGAAATCAAATAACTGCTCCTACTAATAATACAACTCTTAATCTTACTAATAATGCTTTAAAAATGGATTTATCTCAATGTGCATCGGGCGTTTGCAAGTTCAGATTAGAATTAGGAACGGATGGAAATCTCAAACTCTATAAAGTTTCTTCTTCGGCAAACACAGCCGTGTCGAGTTCATCCACCGGTGAAGTTGTGTGGGATTTATTTTCATCTGATAATGCCGTAGCTGCTAAAATAAAGAACATTGCACCTATCGCTCAATTCGATTGGAAAACCGCATTCAATAATGGAAACTCAAACATACTAGCCGCAGGAGAAGCCTTACCTTCTACTAAAAAGCAACTAATATCGTCTAATGGACAATTCAAATTAGAAATTAGTGGGGGATATTTGCAATTAAAAGCCGCTGTATACGGATGTTTTTCTGCAGATAACGCATATCGTAATACCACTGCGCCTATGTATACAAATGCGGTTCAAAATGGAGCTCAATCATACTATGTATATCAAAGTGATTTGTCCCATCCTAAGGTAGGAAATGTATATTATGAAGTGAGTGGTCCAAATGGAAAAGCAATAAAAAATATTGACAGAACAAATCCACTTTTACTAAATGGTAGTACTTATAAAAAACTTCCCAATAAATATATTCCTTCTAATGATATTAATCCTACTATTGTATCTGCAACTAATGCGCAAGATTGTACTGCGAAATGCAATGCCTCTACTGATTGCAAATATGCATATGTAAAAAATGATAATCAGTGTATATTAGGCAACAAACTACAACCAGCATATGTTCCACAACCGAGTGATTCAATTGATAAATATGCGTTATATTTGCGAAATCAAACATTGGATACTACAAATGTTGAATCTACCATTAGTTTGAACCCCGCAGTTAAAATATTACCTACAGATAAATATAGAAGTTTTAAACCCGCGTTTTTTGGACCTCAGATTAATGGACCAAAAGATATTGGTGGATTAGCAACCCCTATTGGACAAGCTATTGCTGACAGAAGAAAAATACTTCAAGGATCTGGTCAAACTATCAAACCGATTTCAGCTCCGCCTGATGCTACGCAAAGAAATATTGCTACTACTACCAGTAATTATTCACAACGACCACCAGCTGTAGACAATACAAGTACAGGATCTGCGTTCGTATCACTATTTGAAGGTTTTGATTCACACGAGTGGTCAGATCCAGGCGCAAATTGTGGTGAAAAATCAGGAATACCTTCATGCTACGCTGGAATTAGAGATGGACAAATCAAACCATTACAATCAATCGCTAAGGATTATAGCAATAAATTGAATGAAATGAACAAGATTTATCGTGATATAAGTGGAAATATTAGTGAGTATAACAAGCTATACGATGTAATGAATAATAATTATGAATATGATTTTTCAGGAAATCAACCAATTGTATTAAGCGGAAATACCGATTTATTAACTGAAATGAAAAATGATTCCAAACGATTGGCTTTACAAACAAATAATATGTATATAGCCGGTAGTATTTTGACTACTACCCTTTTAGTTTCTGCAATATATTTAGGCAGGCCATAAAATACAACAGTAATTCCCGCTTGGTTAAAAAATCCACAAAAAACTAATAATATATACAATAATATATATATTATACATAATGGCCAATTTTTATTCTGACTTATCCGGAATATTTTATGTTCAACAACAATATCTTGCCGATCTATCGGCTTTGACGCAGGTTGGTACCGGCGCCCCTGCATTAAATTATATGCAGGATTTACGAACAAAATTAAATAATGCATATGCCGGATATCAAGCCGCAAGTCCATCCGCAAGTGCTACATTAAGCAATCAATTGGCGATGAAGTCTATTATTGAAACAGAGGTTTCACGTCTAGACACTAAAAAATCGTCAGTTGACAGTGCATTATATGGTCAGAGACGTATGGCAAGTTTTTCAGATAGCTACAGCAAAAAATATTTTGCACAAATAAAGATTTTGTTTATAATCATTATTGTTTTGATAATATATTTAGCACTAACAATGTTAAACAAATTTATACCATTTCCATCTGAAATAACTATGGTTGTTATGATAGTTATAGGAACATTCGCATTGATAATTATAGCATATACAATCAAAGATATTAACAGCAGATACAATATGGACTTTGACAAACTCAATTTACGTGCTCCATCCAGTACAACTATAACAGGAAATATAGACGGAAATATTAGTGCAGGTGGAAGTGGAGGATTGTTATGTGTAGGTGAAGGTTGCTGCCCGGCAGGAAATGCAACTGGTGCATTGTGGGACAGTAAATCACAACAATGTTTGTCGTTAAACGTCGGTATTCAGGGATTTACACCAATGTCTCCGGCGAGTTTATCAGAACCAGTGCCAAGTTTATTAAAACCATCGCCAAATGTAAATCGCCAAGTGAGTCCATATGAACCATCCGAAATAAACTGTTATATGAAAATCTAATATGTCAATAATTTATAAATATAATATAACTATGGCTGAAGAGTTTGAAGAAGAAAATACAAAAGGGGAAATTATAGATGGAGAACATGAAGGGTGGGGATGGGGTAATTTTGTACGATTGTTTAGACCAAGTAGACCATCAGTTGATTTGGGTGCTATAAGACGAAGGCAAGAAGAGGAAAGACAACAGAGAGAAAAAGCAAATAGAGAAAGAGATGAGGCCGCACGTCTAGCTAATTTAGATACGCAGGTAAAACAACTAACTGCTCAAGTTCAACAATTAGAAAGCATAATAAAAGAAAAAGACATTTTGATTGATAAAAAAAATCGACATATTGCATTTTTAACGAAAGAAAATACGCGTCTTAGGAAAAAAGTTAATTCAATTTTAGACAATTTGCAATATTATAGAACCTTAGTATTAGGGAACAAAGAAGTTGACGGATATCAATCTACAGTAGTAAAACAACAAATCAAAAATGACGAATTGATTCAACAAGAAATTGGAAAACCTATACAACAGGATAAAACAGAGGGATTTGTATTGCAATATGAAAATTACGAAAGTCTTTTATCAGAAATTACCAACTTAAAAGACGAATATAATAGAATTTTAGAAGGATTTACTGATCCAACAATGTCTTCCTATAATTCGGTTTTTACCCAAAACCAAGCCGTCAAAAATCAAATTGACAATAGCACAAACGTATATTCTGTTAATAATCAATTATCTTCTAATATCATTGCAAAAACAAATAACCTAAAATGGATAAATGTTATACTCATTTTCCTATTTTTGATAGTCTATGTATACGCTTGTTATAAAATATACAAAATAAATGGAATGAATATCGGTAAAAAAGTTATCATAGGTTTTGTTATGTTTTTAACTATTTTTATAATTCATCTTGTTGAATATATTTTAGTGTATGTAGTTCCATATATAAGTGCTCTATTGATCGGAACCCCATATAAGCCTCAATATTTATTTAGCAAACCCGGTATATATGATTATTTACCCAATCCATAAATATTATCATATGAAACATTATATGATAATACCTATTTTTTAGTAAGCAAATGATAACTCAGTATTATATTTTATGTATAGTTAACTCGTATTGTTTGTAATCCAATATAGCAACACTATTTTCCGGAAATAAAACGCTGTCGTATTTTGACAATGGCTCCGATGTTATTAATATACCATTATCGCCGTGTGTTTTGCATTTGTTCCAATACAAAGACGTCGGTATTTGTTTTTCATCATATTTCGTCTTGTCATAATAAATATATCTACTAAATAATACTATATCTGAGTTGGCGTAAATAATGTTTGCAACCAATTCAATAGAATGTTCTCTGAAAATACCTGCAAGAAGTACGAAAGCATTAATATATCCAGAGTTTTTAGTTTCTTTTGATTGTAATACTGTATGACTTAGTACTTTTTCGTATAATGCAATTTGCAATTTAGAGAACCCCCGTTTTTTGGTAGAAGATTTACGCGTAGTATTTTTTCGTATATAGCTACTCGGTTCTTCTTTTCTTTGTTCCAAGTATTTTTTACAAGATAAAAACAAAAAAAACAAATATTCGGTATCTGTTTCACCTTGGATTTTACTTAATAGAGGACGATACATATATGGTTGTAATAATGGAATGTGTTTTTCGAAATTGTCAATTTTTCCATTTTGAACAAATATTTGGCCATCATAATGGAATGGATGTGTGTTCTCCATAGAAGCATTTCCGTATGTTTTTCTTCTGATGTGTGCTATAACTAAATTATTCGGTATAGTATCCAATACTGAATCTAATTTGGGGTCTTCCGTATACAATATGGGTTGTTTATATATTTTCCAATCTAGTTCTCCATTTTTCCAAGTAATACCGAATCCATCTGTATGTGTTATATGATCTCTATGGTTATTTAGATTGGGTGTACTTTTAGTTTTATGGATCGATTGAGCTAAAAAATCTTGCAATAGTGGTTTTATTGATTTATTTCGAAACGAAAAAAATAGACGGCACATTATTGGGTATTTATTTATATTATTAGCATATTATATTATTTTGGTTTATTGTAGGTTATTTATTGCAATTCGTCTACCTCAATATCATTTGCATCTTCTTCTTCACAATCATCGTCTTCATCTTGACTAATATATTCGTCTATGCGAATTGAAATACCTTCCCATGCACGTTTTTTCTCATACTTACCGAATTTTTTGTCCATATACGCGTGAATCTCTTTAATATTTGGAAGCTTTCCGCCATAGTTGGATGAATGCCATGACTCGAATTCGTATTTGATAGTCTGTTTTGTTATTCGTCCATCCGGGTCCACTATAATACGATCCCGGATGAAATCACCAACATAATCCAAACTTTCTTGGTATGATTTACTGGCAGACAATACCCGGTCGCAATCTTTGACTACACCTTTTGTTTTAAAAGCAATATCCACCAACATTCCCATAAACACCGTTTTCCAACTGGCAAACTTTTCTGTTATATAACGATCTATTAAGAATTGATACGGTTTTTCCGTATCTCCTTTGACCGGTTTATCTGTGAATAGCGATACGAAATCTACTACTCGGATACGACGCCACGTTCCATGATCCTGACTTTTTACAACCATAAACTCATTACTACAAACCACGAGTTTGAATTGAGGAACGAATGACACCGACTGAAGCATATATGGCGCCCTAGCTTGAATTGGCTCAATACCACTTGTCAGCTGTTTCATCATACCTTCATTGATTTGGTCGCCCTTCGACGGCTCATTGATAACGGCTAACCGCGCACCCTTCAGATCCAACAATTCCGGTGCCAACCCGCCGATTTTAGTGCGTTTGTCTGTAATTAAAGGCAATGGAACGCCCGCATAATAATCACCTAAACAAGTCGACATAAAATCCATCAAAACCGATTTACCGTTTTGTCCAATACCGATATACATATTGAATGTTTGAGTGACTGCTTTCCCAATAAGAACTGACGCCAAATGTTCCCACATATAATTGTGTATTTCTTCAATTGGGAATAATTTTCGCATAAAATCTTTTATTTCTGCTATAGCCGTTGCGTCCGTTTGTTCATTCACCGGGGCATAATCGATATTCGTACATTTTGACAAATAGTCTTCCGGATATCCTTTGCGAAATACTCCTCCTCCATCTGGAGAAAACTCAATGACGCCATTTTTAAACGATAGCAAATATGGATTGGAATCCAATTTTTTTATGAAGTCGCTATCATAAAACAATTCTTTCGCCTCCGTCATAATGTTTTTCTTTTCATTTGCTCGACCAAGTCTTTCGCAAATCTTGAGAATCTTGTCCGCATGTTCTTGCAACCGTTTTGTACGTTCTTCATCTGGCGGGTCGATACATGTTGCTTGTTCCATAAATGCCGACGCACGATTCCAATAGAGGTCGCGCATAATCGTTGAAATCGCTTTACGAAGCGTTGTACCAGAATCATTTTCTACCCACCGATGCCCCTTTAGCTTGTACCATACATTGTTTTTCACACTAACACAAACGAACTCGTCCTTATACATTTGGTATAACACATTGGCTAAATCTGAATCGCCACAACCGCGGGCACTTTTGTCCGATCCTAAATTATCCAAAGTAATAGATTTGACTGTTTGATCTATATAGTGGTCGATTGTAGTTGCCCTAACACGTTTGTATAACTCCGGTGCGTCTTGTTTAGCCCAATGCATAATAGATCGTTTTGTAAGACCTTTCGGGTTTTTTAGGTCAAATGTTTGCCAGCTATTGAACAAATCGGAAATAGAACTATATGAGAAATTGGGAGCTTTTGCAGAGAACGCGACCCATACAATAAACAATCTATCGCTTATATTGCGGAGTGCCCAACCGACTCGAATCCATTTAACAAATGAACCGATTCCATAATATGAATCTGGTAATATCATTGTATAGTCGTGGGCTTCTTTTAGGTCGTATTCTTGTGGCATAACAAGTTCGTCCAAGAAATTGTCTAAAGCATTCTTTAATTGTTCCTGCGTCGAAATCCTCAATATTTCTACATTGGACGTATCTACTGTACCTGTAATACGTCTAGTCGCCGCAGCAATTTGACGATTTGATGTAATCGATACTGGTGAGTTGCTGCGCTCTGAAATATACTCGCTTGTAAAGAAATATGCCGGATGTGTTGTACATCTAGCCGACAATTGCTCGATATTTTTAACTATATCGAAGGATTCCAATGGCGTTTCGTGGCGTTGAATACTGTTGTCGTCTGTGTCATACTGAATATTGAAGATATTACACAATCTGTACACATCGTGATTTGGTTTTCTGGAGCCATACATTTGCCAACCATTTGTGCCAGATGCAATAGCATCATCTATTACATCTTCCCATCCGCCAACATTTTTGATTGGTAAATCTGCCCAAGATTCCCGTATGCGCGGGATGATTCGTTTGCGCAAATCTGCCTGAGTCCTCCGGTCGACTTTTACACCAACAATCACGTGCACGCCGTCCTTGGTTATGCCTTTGTCTTCTAAAACATTTACGTCAGGTTTTTGTTGAATATAAATATTGAAATTAGTATTTTCGTCAAATTGCAACATTTTGCTTAATTCGTCTGCCAAAATATCTACCAAATCTTCGATGTGATTTTCATTGTGCAACCGGGACCTGATATCGAGTCCATATTTCAAATCTACATCTATCAAAATAGGACCTTCTTCTAATTGTTTTTCTGTTAAGTTTTCGAGACCACCAGTTGCCACGATTTTTTCTGCGTATAATTTTAAGAATGCAGGGTATTCCTGGTCTGGAATATGAAAATTACCTCCACCCATTTTAATTTCACCGTGGTCGCCCTTTATACGGGTATTTGTGGTCGGCAATGGATTTTCGGCATCAACATAGTGGTTTTTTATAAAGTCAGCATAGCGGGTATCGGGTAGTTTAGCTTTAACTATTAGACCTTTTTTAGTAGAAGCAGTTTTTACCGACATTATTAATAAGTGTATTGATATAGCTATAGAAAATATATTTATATCCTTAAAAAATCAATTTTATGTTTTTGTGAAATAAAATTGGGGTATTTATGGCGGTTCGTTTTTGTACCTAGATATTCAGACAAAACCATCTGCCAATAACTATAAAATTGAAAAGTGATTTAATGCCATTATATTATATCATATTATATCCTATTATATTATTATATCCACAAAATGAAGTTCTGCAACCATTGTAGCAATATGTTATACATCAGTATTAGCGAGGAAGATAGTAATGAACTCGTATATTACTGCCGCAATTGCGGGGAGAAAGACGAAACATTAACTAGCGAAAATATATGTGTTTTAGAAACCCAGCTTAAAAAGGGTGAACAAAAGTTCAATCATATTATAAATAAATATACGAAAAAGGACCCTACACTTCCGCGCATTTCCAATGTTAAATGTCCCAATCCACAGTGTCATACAAATGTCAAGGAGGATGTTGTCCCTGAAATCATCTATATGCGATATGACGATGATGCCCTCAAATATTTGTATATTTGCGTTTCTTGTGATACTGTATGGAAAACTGATGACAATAAATAAGGAAAAATGAAAACTTGCGAACAAAAAATTGAAACTAAAAATAAATATTTTAATCTAATATATTTAGACATATACTTATATATAACAATTACAAAATGAACGAAAAGTATGACGACGATGATGATTATTATGGCGAAGAAGACCGAGATGAAGAAACCAAAACTAACAAAAATAAAAAACGAGCTGATGCAAGTGATATAGATGATTCTGATGATGAAAATGCAAGTAAGCGGTCGGACAATGATTCGGAAGAAGGTGAAGCGTCAGATGAAGATGATGACGACGATGATGATACAGATGATGAGGATGCCCGAAATAAGCGCTTGTTTGCAAAAGAAAAATCAGCAGAAGCACAAACGGCAGCGTATCCAGGTAGTGAAGATGACGATGATGATGAGGACGACGATGATTATGACGAAAATTATTTACAAAAGTTTGATGAAACATTGAAGCAAAATATTATTAGTGAATATCATCCAGAAATGCAGCAATTGAATTACAACGAGGTTGAATTATTGACAACTATTCACCGGGACTCCGATGGTCAGATATATGACCCACTTCATCGCACACTTCCATTCTTGACAAAGTTTGAAAAAGCTCGTGTATTAGGCGAACGTGCAAAACAAATCAATGATGGTGCACAACCGTTTGTAAAACTCACGACGAATGCTATAGATGGATATTTGATTGCATTGGCCGAATTAGAACAAAAAGCCATTCCGTTTATTATTAAGCGACCTTTACCAAATGGTGGATGCGAATATTGGAAACTCAAAGATTTGGAAATATTGATATAACTTGTTCATATGACTATATACTACCTTGTTTTGTATTTTATTTGTTATTCATTTATTACAACTAACAAAAACAATAAAAATAATACATTTTTTATTGTTTTTTTGTGGGAACCTTACCTTTATGTATTTATAGATATAGATGCGTATGTCTATGATTTCCAGTGTTTACCGCAATCCAAACAAGTAATGAAAATTGTTGCTGGCTCATCCGCGCTTCGCGTCTGCAATTCATAATACGTACAGCGTTTGGATTTGCATCGTTTGCAAGTAAACATATCAGTGGATGCTTCGATATTTGTAGTGAACTTTGACGCATCGCGCTTTATTTTTTTGTCAATGAGGAACTTCCAATGTGCTGGGTTAAACTCTTGATGAGTCATAAAAGCAACTGTTTGCGGCGCAACTTCTCCGTCGTGGATTTGTTTTAGCAATTCTGGGTTTTTCAAATTGATATACACACTTCTCATTCTATCTGTATATAGCTGAACAAATGGGGGATTTTCCCATTTCTTGACAATTTTATGAATATTAGCTTCTTTGATAGCATAATTGAATACGCCTTTTTCCAAATTAGTTGCCATTTTTTCATCGCCAATAATCGGCGTTAATTTGGCGCGAATATTTTGACGAAAAGTATCGGGAGATTTAATTTTGAGAGACATAGTGGCAATAACAGTACTAGAAATAATGATGTATAGTATAATATAAAAAAATAGAATACGTATATTATATTCAATTTTCTAAATCGTTTTTTCGAATGTCTATATTTCTAATAACCAACGGCCTGATATACAATTGTTGTTATAGCTCCGCAAAAATGCTTTCAGTTTTTACGCAATAGATTTGTTCTCCTTTTTCTGAAAACATAATGAGCGAAACAAACGGCAAATTGTTTTGTATTTCTGTTTTATCATATTCACCTGCATAGTTATATAGTTCCGATTCGTATTCATCGTCGCTCAATTCTAAATCATTTTCTCCTCCTACAGATGATATGTTCTCCTTTGTCTCTTTAGACTCTGTTATGTTTATTCCACTAAGTTCAATTGACGTATTTTCCAATAAATCCGCATAGTTCTTTAGGAAAACTACACATTTTCGATAAGATTCGACTATTTGAGGATTTTCGGACATACTAACATTATTTAGCGAGTTCAAATAGTAAAAATTGCCATACGATGGATGAAATGATCGGGGTTCTAACCATTCCGATTTTTCGGCTTTCATCATAAATTTGGAATATACAGGGTCATACAAATACATTGATTTAGGCGTTTCAACTAAATTATTTAGAGGATCCCGGATTTCTCTCATATATTTGTTTTCCCCAAAAAATTGCAATACTTTAGGAGAAATTGAGAGAACCTGATCCTCAAAATCGTCCAATACCATCCACCCCGGATTTCTGGATTTTCTCAACGGAATATTTAGGAAATCTGTTATATCAAAAACGGCGATCAATTCTCCATCCCCGATTTCTTTATATCCGCGATACGATTTATTTAGGAGTTCTCCGAAATCCCCCTTTTTTGATAATTGTGAAGTATTCCTGCGAACTACGTTCTCCTGAATACGAGGAAACTCCAGAGGCGAAGCCATCGGAGTTTGTCCTTCTATAACGAAAAAATCCAATACCCGTTTCTTGCATTCATTATGGAAATACGTATCCATTTCATCCATTTTAGATTCGCCATCATTGTCATAATCAATAGTATGACACATTATTTGACATTTAGGAAAATCGATAGTGGATGGTCCATATTCCATAAGAAATCGGAGAAATGGTAAACGTTCTCCCGAATAACTACATTGAAAATCCATACCCACCATACAAATATGAACCGCTACGGCAGCTGTTGATTTATTTAGACAAACATCATATGACTGTGCTAGATTATCACCGTGTAAATAATGATATTCTTCGGGTTCTCCTGAAACCAAATTAGAAACTACATAAGGACGTTTATCGAAGACATCAACATGTTCCGGTTCCGCAATAACAGGTTCAGGCCGGTCAATGATTGTTTCTGTTATACTTTCTGCTTCATCATCATTAGATATACTTGCTATAGTATTCATTGGTTGAACATCGGTAGATGGTAGCGGACTAAATGAAAATAAAGTGTTTTTTATAGCGTCAAGTAAGGCAAACATCGTATATTATTTATAGATATATTCTGTTATAGTTATGTTCTATTTAAGTTTTTCGACAGACATATTATTACAAAATCATTTAAAGATACTATACTAGTATATGTATAATCCCCAGCTTCTCAGTTTATTACTAAACTTATTCAACCCACCATCACAAACAAATGTGCGACAAATACGGAAATTATATTGGCGAAGGCTTTAGTGAAGACGACTCCGTTGCTTCTATGTCTTATGCAAGCACTGTTATGACGAACACTTTAGCAAAGGCTCGTCGTAAAGAGCTTAGTGATGCCAAGCGTCTCGATCCTGGATATAATAAGTTTGTTAGAACATATATCAAGGAGGTTGACGGAAAACCAGTTAAAAAACGTACAGTATTTGAACTATATACGTGCTCTAATACACCTGGAAGAATGATACGCAGTGCAATTGGAGGCGCGTTTCACTCCGATTACCGGGTAGGTAAGACAGATGAATACATTTTTTTCAAGATTGGAATGTGTACAGGTGAATGCCAGGGCGAATCTAATACGATGTATTTCGATACACCCGAACAATACGAAAAAACATTTAATATAACATTGCCGCAAGAAATGAAGGACAGTTGGTATGCCAGATTTAATGCCGAGCGAAAATACCGCGAAGAACTTGCGGCAGAGGAAGTGTCTAAGGTGGCTATTAGTGTAAAATAAATTGATGTGTTGTATAGCATAAAATATATTTTTTGGGATGTGTGTTTATTATGTATGAGTAGTATTTAGCATTTTGCCTGAAATATAAAATTATCTTGATACTATATAAATATAGTATCAATGAGTTTAATGCAGTTCAACAATTTATCGTTATTAACCTATGGAGCATTAGGAATAACTGGTATAGTATTGGCAATTGCTACAGTGTATGAATATTCTGAAACCGAAATTCCTAAAGAGGAAGAAGAATCATCCATTTTTTCTACGCCTAAAGAAGAACCGGCGCCGAGTTCTAGTTTTTTTGGTACTGAAACAAAAACTGAAGAACCTACCGTCCCGAGTTCTGGGTTATTTGGTACTGAAACAAAAACGGAAGAACCCACTGCCCCGAGTTCTGGTTTTTTTGGTACTGAACCAAAACCGAAGGAAGAACGTGGGTTATTTGACTTAGAACCCACCGCACCTAGTTCTGGGTTATTTGGAACTGAACAAAAACCGAAAGAAGAACGTGGGTTATTTGACTTAGAACCAAAGGAGGGAGAAGGCAATATATTCGGAAATAACCGGATGGGAGGCAAAAAGAAGAAGCGTAGAACAAAGAAGCGAGGCGGCGGAAGTAAAAAATCCAGAAAAACAAAGCACCGTAAATCCAGACAACAAAAGTCTAAAAAACAATAGATTGTTTATGTGCTATACAACTACATAAACAATGTAAACCCATTTTATTTTCATAGGTCCTATATATTATTGAACTTTAGCTAAACATCTTTGAAAAAATGCATCTATACCCGCCTTGTCTGCGCCAATAATACTATCCGATGGAATATAATTTAGATTTCCCTTGTCATAGCACAATATAACTGGAATACCATTAACCATTTTTTTCGTCTTTAAAAATGCATATAGTTCAAATGATTCATCTACATCAACAATAAATCCCTGTACTGTCGTGGGCATACAATCAAACCAGTCGCAAACTTGTGTTTCAATACGTTTACATGGAACACACCATTCTGCACCAAACTTAATAATAATAAGCCCTGGGTTAGTCTGCAAATATTCTTTGAATTGATTTACGTTATCGATTTTGTCTATAATAGGAAGTCCTGGCATAGTTGTATATCTATAGATATCTATTTTTCTATAATTCCTTTTTCCTAAATATATTTAGGAAAAACGAACAAAACAATTTCAGTCCAAATAGTAATAGAATGAGTTATAAGATACCTGACGGATATCATCCCAATGGAAACCAACCTGTTCAAATGAATTGTGCGGCGAAACGGTCGGTGGCAGGGCCTTCGGCCCAAGGAAAAGGTACGATACAAATTCCGGCCCCGGCCCCAGGCCACAATCTAAATATAAATACTTATTCGCTCGAAGAATTACTCGGCATTTTTGACCTAAAGTATCATATAACTATTGAGGACCTAAAACGTGCCAAAAAAAAAGTACTAATGTTGCATCCCGATAAATCCAAATTACCCCCCGATTATTTTTTGTTTTACAAAAAAGCATTCGATGTTGTATGTCAGTTTTACGAGAACCAGAATAAACAAAATGCGGATATTTCCTCAAAAAATACGGCATATGTTCCTATAAAAGCGCCGACTTCCGCCGTCAAACAAGTATCTACTGTCATAGAAAAAATGGGCGAAAAAGGGTTCCAAGACAAGTTCAATGAATTATTCGAGAAAAATATGGCTAAAAAACCCGATCCAGAAAGAAATGCCTGGTTCAAAACGGATGAACCAGCATATCAAATCGACGCCCACGTAAATACGAAAAATATGGGCGAAGTATTGGAGAACATTAAACAAAAAAACCAGGGAATGGTGAAATATACAGGCGTCCAGAGTTTGTATACTGGCGGACAACCTGGACCCGGTGCCGGGTTATACGACGATGATGGCGATGAGCAATCAGACGAATATGTTTCGTGCGACCCTTTTAGCAAATTGAAATATGATGATTTGCGAAAAGTACATAAAGATCAAACCGTTTTTTCGGTTAGTGAGTCGGATTTTGCCAAAGTGCCTAAATATGCATCTGTAGATCAGTATAACCGGGCCCGGGCCGAAACGGCGGGAAAACCTTTAGACAAAACAGAGGCAGAAGCTATATTGGCAAATCGAGAACGTGAAATGCAAGAGAAAATGATGCAGCGGCAATACCAGTCTAGTTTGCGAACAATGGAATATGAAAAGAAAAACAAGAATGTTATGGCGTCGTTCTTGTATTTAGGAAATGGTTCGGCTAAATAAATGCCTATTTTATTATTTATCACAGGCTACCCGAGGTAACCACAGTTTACCACAGTTTACCAAATTGTGGTTGTTTAAACAGCCATTCTTTGTCTAAATCTAACATCAATCCACTATAATTTACCTTTCGACCTTCTATATCACTATAACTATCTACTTGCACAACTGTTGGGGGCGTTATCATATACCATTTGCCGCTTGTTTGTAAACGTTTCCAGTAAATATCTAGGGCGTACAGTTTTCTTTTAGCAGGTTCTCTCAATAAATATTTAGCACTTTCTCTAAAGTTTGCAATAAGAGTATCATAGTAATGCGACTTTACAATATACCCGGTGGTTGTCTGGTTATTAAATACTTTAATACAGTAGTCAGCAATACGCTGATATGGTGGACAATTGTTTCCTCCGATAATAACAACATCCCAGTCTATTTCTCGGTTTTCGGAGAACTTTAGCAAGTTCTCTTTTAAAACATCGGGGTTTAGAAAAAGTATATCATCTTCGCAAATAAATACGTAGGGCCATCCTCTTGCTTTAGCCAATTCCAAACATTTGATATGACTCATAGTGCATCCGACTGCACCGTCTTGCATTTTAATGGCAGAAACGCGTTCTCCTTTAATCTGCAATTTATCCATTTCGGTTTGAACGTGTTTTAGACGATCGGGTCTACCGTCTAAATTGATATATAAAATGTATTTCAATAATTCCGGAATATTTAAGGAATTGTTTGCGGTTGTTTCGCTAATAGGAATAATTATATTTTTTGTTATAGAAACGTTTGAGAAA
>Ga0209550_10000515_pt1 | contig 36712 bp, 30 predicted proteins | sample LauGreSuBDMM15SN_2_FD_187567 | JGI IMG/M metagenome (GOLD analysis project Ga0209550, IMG submission 187567) | Freshwater lake microbial communities from Lake Michigan, USA - Su13.BD.MM15.SN (SPAdes) (version 5) | ecosystem: Environmental > Aquatic > Freshwater > Lake | place: Lake Michigan... | reverse complement strand
AGCCCCAGAATCGATATCGCTTTGCGATAACCAACCTTGTTGCTTTAGGGTATTCAAACTTATGAGATTTGGATTGCCAGCATGCGCTGATAAGCATTGATATGGCGAGCCATCAGCTTGCGTCATATTGAGCGGTAAAGTTTGCCAAACTGTTGCGCCAACTCGTGATAGAAAGTCTACGAATTTAAACGCATCCTGACCCAAGTCGCCATGCGGCAAGGAGGTGATGTGCAATAAGACGCCAGCGCGTCTTTGTTTAAGTACGTGAGGGATGTAAGCCAACTTATTCGCCCTCTTGCCCGCGGCGCATAGTGCCACCCACTATAGGCTCACCACCGCCAATGCTGATTGGCTTACTCAGTGATTTTGGTGCAGGCGCTTTTAATAAGCGATATAGATTACTTAGGTTACGACGATACAGCCTATCGAAGCTATCAACACTCACTGATGAGTTGTAATCACCAAACCACCAGAACCAATCCGACCCCTCGCAAATAGAGAGCTGATGCTCGCAAGCTACGATTTCATTCGTATTCAAGATGCCAAACTGCATGACTTCATCGTATTGCTTCTTAGCATCACACAATAAATCCCAGCCTAAATTCTTATCAGGCGAGCCTATCCAAGTGCTAAAGCTGCCATACACCCAGCTACCTGCTGCAATTTGCGGCAAAGCCGTGAAAGGCTTTTTGGTTTTAGCCACAATCTCACTAAAAGTTGTCATCTCAATATCAGGATGAGAAGACAAAGCTTCGTAAAGCTCACTCAAGAAGTAAAAGGCGTTGTATGGATAATATTCCCAAGCGTTTTCACCGTCTAAAATGACGCTGACTACTCGGCTATCGTGACTATCGTTATTAGTATGTATCGCTTCAAGTGAGCTGATGAAGTCTGCTACTGCTTCGCTGGCATGCAGTTTGGAATACTCAAATCCTATCTTGTCAGAGAGGCTATCATCTCTAAAAAAGCAGACAATCTCATCTTTACCATTACTAACTAGATAGGGTTGATACAGGTAATCATGTCGGCTTGGAATTTCACCCGCGTCAGAAGATTTGTAAAGGCTGTTGGACAACACACCCTCCCCCGTTGCGGCCCACTTAACGCCTTGCTCAGCCATCAGCAACAAGCCAGCTTGTGAAACGCCCCCCTCTGCCGGCCACATGCCCACAGGGGTTTTACCAAAGCGTTTCTCATGGGTGATTTGTGCAGATTCAATATGCGCTTTCGCTCTGATTCTGCCGCCTGGATAGCTTTGACATGATGGCAATGGTGCAAACGGCATGGCATCCCGCGTAGATTTAAAATCCAACAACAAAGGCAAGATGGGATGGTAGTGCGGCGTGCTGGATATCTCGATCTGTCCTGTGTTCTGTAACTTTTTGTAGCGCGGGATTAAATCGCTGATCAAGTCGCCAATAATTGCAAATAAAGTATGTCTTTCTTCAACGGTAAACTGACTGCCCTTTTCCATTAAAGCTTGAACTAGAGCATTGTTTCGGCGAATACTTTCGCCGGTCCAAGCAAGGTGGTACCAGACCAACAAGTCCGCCATATATTGGCCAGACAGATAGTTGGATGCCGTAGAACCCTGCACTCGCAGTGCGTTATAGATATTAAGTAGACGCTGATAATGCGCAAATGGCTCCAACATCTTTTCGTGATGGCTCTTAAAGCAACTATCAACGATTAAGCAACGTTCTTCATTAGACAGGTACTCAAGATCTTCACGCACAAGCAATGCGAGCAAGGGGTCTCTAATGTGGTTAGTCTTGAACTGGTCAGTGTAATCTTCCAGCTGATCCAATAACACAGGCACAAAGTTAAACGTGACACGTGCCTTAGGATTGGCTTCCAAGTGATACGCCATGTCGGTGTAATCCTTCATAGCGTGTAGGTAAGTCCAAGGTAATACATACTGCCCTGTAATTGTGTCCCGATAATCGGGTTGGTGCATATGCCAATACATATTGAGGTAAAGCTTAGGTTGCACCGCTGACATTATGGTCCTTCTAGATGATTTATCTTATTCAGTTAGCAAGCGTGGCTAGCATGGCAGCCGTTACCAAAGTAATTCCTTTTTCTGACACATGGAATTGCTGACGATCCAATTCCAAATCAAACCCAATTTTCATGTCATCAGGAATAACGGCGCCTTTATCAATGACCACGCGCTTGAGTTTCACATGTCGGCCAATTTCCACTTGCGGCAAGATCACCGAGTCTTCAATTGAACTAAAACTGTGCACTCGCACGTTTGAAAAAAGCACAGACCGGTTGATATTTGATCCGCTAATAATGCAACCGCCAGAGACTAATGAATCCGTTGCCGTGCCACGTCTCCCCTCGTTATTAAACACAAACTTAGCCGGTGGCAATTGCTCTTGATAAGTCCAAATTGGCCAATCGCTGTCATACAAATTAAGCTCTGGCGTCACTTTAGTAAGTTCCATGTTTGCCTCCCAGTAAGCATCAACCGTACCAACATCACGCCAGTAGTAATCGCCCTTATCACCACGCACACAGCTATCAGTAAAGCGATGTGCATAAACACGATACTTATTGATGATTTGCGGAATAATGTCTTTACCAAAATCATGCTCAGACTTAGGGTCATCCGCATCACGAATTAACTGCTCGTATAAAAATGCCGCAGAAAACACATAAATACCCATGCTAGCGAAGGCTTGCGTTGGGTCTTCAGGGAGCGAATCTGGATGCTCAGGCTTTTCTTTAAAGTCAATCACACGGTCTTCTTGATCGACCCCAATAACGCCAAAAGCTCTCGCGTCGTAAATCGGCACATTGATACAAGCCACCGTCATATCCGCTTGATTGCGCACATGAGAAGCCAACATCTGGCCGTAGTCCATTTTGTAGATATGGTCACCCGCTAGAATCAGCACGTACTCGGCGCGAATATTGCGAATAATGTCTAAGTTTTGAAATACGGCATCAGCAGTACCTTTGTACCACTGCTCCTCAATGCGCTGTTGTGCGGGCCATAGCTCAACAAACTCATTAAACTCCCCACGCAAGAAACCCCAACCGCGCTGAATATGCTGCATCAAACTATGGGATTTATATTGCGTCGCAACGCCAATACGGCGAATGCCAGAGTTAATACAATTCGATAAAGGGAAATCAATAATACGGAACTTGCCACCAAATGGTACCGCTGGCTTTGCACGCAGATCCGTTAGGTCTTTTAATCGACTCCCTCGACCGCCAGCCAAGATGAGCGCGACTGTGTTTTTGGTAAGGTTACTAACAAAACGTGTTGAAGAAATCTCTTGCTGCATAACTCGCTCCCTATTTTTATAGCTTTATACTGGACATTCACAAGAACCCGCCCATAAATGAGAGTGAATACAAAAGGTGTTTATGCGATATATATTGTTTCACCTAGGCTCATTATAGGCACGTTAGATAGCCACAATCTAGTACAATCAACAGACTTTTCGTATATATATTTTTTAGAAAATCACATTGTCAAAACTTAAGCAAAACACTCAACTAAACTTGATTCTTGATGCAGAGCATCATGACCCCTTTGCTTTTTTGGGTTTTCATCAAGAGAAGTCTGAGAAAAGCGATTTAAAAACTTACAGCTTAAATTGCTTCATGCCCTATGCAACAGGCATAGAGGTTCTCACATCATCGGGCTGGGAGCCTCTCAAAGAAGTTTGCGATCAAGGCTTTTTTGAATGGCAAGGCAAATCGGCACTCAACACGCCATGCAAAATTCGTATTCATCAACATGAACAAACTGTAGAAACCTACGATGTTTATTCATTTTCGCCCATGATTACCAGCGATGAACTACATCTATTTGGTGAGGGCAATCTAAAACAAGCTTATAAAACCTTAGGCGCTCAACTCTGCTCCCATCAAGGGGTAGAGGGCGTTCGCTTTGCCGTATGGGCGCCAAATGCAGAGCGCGTGAGCTTAGTTGGCGGTTTTAATCATTGGGATGGCAGAGTTAACCCAATGCGCGTGCATGGTTCTAGCGGTATTTGGGAAATATTTATTCCCGGTCTGCAAGCAGACGCGCTTTATAAATTTGAAATTCGCCAACGTCATACTGGCAATATCGTGGTAAAAACGGATCCTTATGGCTTTTGTTTTGAAACACGCCCAGGCTCAGCGGCAAAAGTAAGCTCGCTTCATCAATACCAATGGCAAGATCAAGCATGGCTTGAGCAGCGCGCTGAGTCTCAATGGCTACACGCCCCGTTTAACTGCTACGAAGTGCATTTGGGCTCATGGCGCCGCGATGCACAAGGCAACTTCCTGAATTATCGTGAACTTGCCACACAGCTAATCGGCTATGTAAAAGACATGGGCTATACGCATATAGAGCTTATGCCTATATCTGAGCATCCACTCAATGAATCTTGGGGCTACCAAACCACAGGGTACTTTGGCGTAACGAATCGTTATGGCACGCCAGATGATTTCCGTTTCTTTGTTGATTCATGCCATGCCGCGAATATTGGTGTGATTTTAGATTGGGTGCCTGGTCACTTCCCTAAAGATGATTGGGCACTCGCCCGCTTTGACGGCACAGCACTCTATGAACATGAAGACCCAAGACTTGGCGAGCACCAAGATTGGGGTACTTATATTTTTAATTACGGGCGCAATGAAGTCCGCAATTTTTTAATTGCTAACGCGCATTATTGGCTTAACGAGTTTCATATTGATGGCTTACGCGTAGATGCTGTGGCCTCTATGCTTTATCTTGATTACTCACGCAAAGCAGACCAATGGCTCCCCAATAAATTTGGTGGGCGCGAGAATTTAGATGCGATTGAGTTCTTAAAACAACTCAACATCATGGTGCACGAAGAGTTTGCGGGCGCATTTACTATCGCCGAGGAGTCAACTTCTTGGCCGATGATTTCACGCCCTGTGTATCTTGGCGGCCTAGGCTTCTCCATGAAGTGGAATATGGGCTGGATGAACGACACGCTAGCGTATTTTGAAAACGACCCAGTTCACCGCCGCTATCACCACAACAAGCTGACCTTTGGTCAACTCTATGCTTACAGCGAAAACTTTGTATTGCCGTTCTCGCACGATGAAGTGGTACACGGCAAACACTCATTACTCGACAAAATGCCAGGTGACGCTTGGCAAAAGTTCGCTAATTTACGCTTATTACTCACGCATCAAATGTGTAGCCCAGGTAAAAAGCTTAATTTTATGGGGAATGAGTTTGGACAAGGACGAGAATGGAACGTCAATGCAAGCCTAGACTGGCATTTGATAGACTCACATTGGCATCAAGGTATTAAGCTTGCCACCCATGACCTTAATCATCTGTATGCCAACTTGACCGCGCTGCACGATTTAGACTTCCAACCGCAGGGCTTTGACTGGATAGACTGCCAAGATACAGATCAATCTATATTGAGTTACATCCGCCGCGCACGCGATGGCAGTTTTGTATTAATACTGCTGAACTTTACGCCTGTACCGAGAGAAAACTACCGTCTAGGCGTGCCTGAAACTGGCGTCTATGCTGAAATCTTTAACAGCGACGCGCAATATTATGGCGGAAGCAATATCAGCAACGGAACAGCGATAAAAACAGAAAAAACCAGCTGGATGGGACATGGTCAATCCATCGTCATTACATTACCACCGCTGAGTGGCGTAATTTTACAAAGCTGTGATTTTACAAAGCTGTGATTTTACAAAACTGTAATTTAACAAAGCTTTAATTTAACGAATCAAGCAGACCTAAATAAATTATAATATCGGAAATTCAATCAAATAATTAAGCATGACTAATCTAATAAATTCGCCCGCATGGCAAGCACTTAACGAGCACTTTCAAGAAATCTTCCCTTTGCAAATGCGTGATATGTTTGCAGAAGATCCAAAAAGATTCGACAAATTCTCATTAAAATTCAACGACTTTTTGTTGGATTACTCCAAGCAAAGAATCTCTGAAAAGACGATGGCCCTGCTCACCAACCTAGCACGCCAAAGCGATATTGAAGCTTGGCGTGAAAAGATGTTCTCAGGCGAGAAAATTAATTTCACTGAAAGCCGAGCGGTATTACACACCGCCCTTCGCAATCGCAGCAACAAACCTGTGCATGTGGATGGCAAAGATGTGATGCCTGAAGTCAATCGCGTGTTAGCACAAATGCGCTCATTCAGCGATAAGGTACGAAATGGCAAATGGCTTGGCTACACCGGCAAGCGCATTACCGACATTGTGAATATTGGCATTGGTGGTTCAGACTTAGGCCCTGTGATGGTTTGCACCGCACTTAAGGCCTACGCCCAAAAAGACCTAAACGTTCATTTCGTTTCTAATATTGATGGTACGCACTTGGCGCAAGCATTAGAACTTTGCGACCCAGAAACAACGCTATTTATCGTTGCTTCAAAAACATTCGCCACACAAGAAACCATGACCAACGGTCGCTCTGCGCGCACTTGGTTCTTAAAATCAGCAAAAGACCACGCACACATTGCTAAGCACTTCGTTGCGCTTTCAACCAATTCAATGGCTGTGCAAGAGTTTGGTATTGACCCATCGAATATGTTCGAGTTTTGGGACTGGGTTGGGGGCCGCTATTCATTATGGTCAGCAATTGGCTTATCCATTGCCTTGTATGTCGGCATGGACAACTTTGAGGCCCTGCTTGATGGCGCCCATGAAATGGACAACCATTTCAGATCAGCGCCTTTGGAAAAGAATATGCCAGTAGTACTGGCAATGCTAGGCATTTGGTATAACAACTTCTTCGAAGCTGAAACACAAGCCATTTTGCCTTACGACCAAGGTTTGTCAAGATTTCCAGCCTACTTGCAACAAGGCGACATGGAAAGTAACGGTAAATTTATTACCCGTGCTGGTGAGCGTATTACCTACACCACAGGCCCGATTATTTGGGGTGAAGCCGGTACCAATGGACAGCACGCTTTTTATCAATTGATTCATCAAGGCAACAAGTTAATCCCTTGCGACTTTTTAGTCCCGCTTCGCAGCCAATATAAAATTGGTGAGAACGGTAACGAGCATCACAAGATCCTACTTTCAAACATCTTTGCGCAAACAAAAGCACTTATGCAAGGTAAGACCTCAAAAGAGGTGAAGGCTGAGCTTGAAGAGCAAGGTTTGGATCACCGTGTGATTATGGAACTGATGCCCCACCGCGTATTTGGTGGCAACCGCCCTACCAACACCATTTTGATTGATGAACTTACCCCGAAAGCTTTAGGTAAATTAATCGCGCTTTATGAGCACAAGATTTTTGTTCAAGGCATTATCTGGAACATCAACTCATTCGACCAATGGGGTGTGGAATTTGGCAAACAAATCGCACAAAAAATCTTACCGCAGTTGTCAGGAAATCAGAAAATTAGCGACCATGATGGCTCAACAAATAGCTTGATTAATTACTTCAAAGAAAATATGCAACAATAAGTCTTAATTGATTAAAAATAATATTTTAATCATATTTTTTTGTTATGCTTAATGCAAACCTATGCCTTTAAACATTGATTGCGTCATTGATGCGCCAAATTTTCTAGCCACTCGGTCAACAAGCCCCTCTGATGCGGTGAAATCCACAATATTTTCTTGTTTAATCACTTCACGCGCGACATATTCGTAGCTACCCAACTCATCCGCCAAGCCCATTTTTATCCCAGCCTCACCACTCCAAAATAAGCCACTAAATGTTTCTGGCGTCTCCTTTAAGCGCTTACCGCGTCCGTCACGCACTACGCTGATAAATTGCTGATGGATTTCATCGAGCATCGTTTGCGCCAATACTTTATGTTTAGGTTTAACAGGTGAAAATGGATCAAGCATGGCTTTATTTTCACCGGCCGTCATTAATCGGCGCTCAACGCCAAACTTTTCCATAACGCCTGTAAAACCAAAACCATCCATTAATACGCCAATCGATCCAATAATACTGGCCTTATCTACATAGATTTTGTCTGCTGCAACCGCAATGTAATAACCACCCGAAGCACAAACATCCTCAACAACTGCATATACCGGAATTTCTGGGTGTAATTTACGTTGACGCTTAATTTCATCATTGATAATGCCTGCTTGCACAGGGCTACCGCCAGGGCTGTTAATGCGTAAAATCACGCCTTTGGTATGCTTGTTCTCGTAAGCATCCTGCAGACTCGACATCACTGAATCCGCATTCACTTCATCTTGAGCGCCAATGACGCCTTGAATATTAATGAGGGCTGTATGATCCTCAGAGCTTTTTCCACTCGATGCACCTATCCAATTGAGCATGTAAAACAGCATTAAAAATAGCCAAATAAAAGTGAGCGACTTAAAGAACACCCCCCAAAAACGATTACGCTTTTGCTCTTTTAACGATTGGAATGCTAGCTTTTCTAGAACTTCACGTTCCCAATTAGATGAATTTTGTTCACTTTCAGACATACAGTTCTTTCTTAAAATATTGAATCAAATTAACTTTTGTCTAGTGTAATAGAAATCACACCATTTAGCTCGTTAACGACTAGCGGCCTTAATCGTTTGCCTTGGCATGGCCCCATCACACAGCGCCCCGTATGCGGTTCGTAGTTAGCGCCATGCGTCGCACAGATGAGAAAATTTCGCTCTCGGGTAAAGAAATCCCCAGCATTCCAATCAAGCTCAACAGGCATATGCGCGCACTGATTGAGATAAGCATGAGGCACACCATTAAACCTGACCGCGAAAGCTGTCATGCGTTCCCCAAGCTCAGGTAAATCAAAGCGAACACCATTGCCTTTTTCAAGCAGGTCCTCACTTTTACAAATAATGCGCTGATGCGTCATATCTAAACGTTGGCTTTCAGCCAGACGCTTAACTCACGAAATTGATTAAAATGCGCCAAAGGCTCATTTGGCAACAAGCGTTCTAAAGGATGTGCGCCATAAGTAACACCTAGGCTCGCTACGTTTGCATTTTTTGCCATCTGCAAATCAAAACTAGTGTCGCCCACCATTAAGGTACGTTCAGGTGTTGCATCAACCTCTCGCATCAAATCCAAAATCATTTGTGGATGCGGCTTGGATTGACATTCATCCACACAGCGCGTTGCGATAAAGTGGTGCGCAATACCGCTATTTGCCAAGGCCTTATTTAAGCCACTTCGGCCTTTACCTGTGGCAACGGCAAGTGGAACGCGTTGTTTAGTCAAATGTGCAATCGTTTCCGGCACACCATCAAATAATGGGATGTGGTCTTCACCTAAGCCATAATAGTAAGTGTAGCGAGCTGTAAGTTCTGCTAATTGCGCATCGGGAATGCGGCCGAACAATTCATACGCAGCTTCACGAAAGCCCAAACCAATAATACCGCTAGCAGCTGATTGACTTGGCTCTGGCAAACCCACGTCCACACTGCCCTTACATATAGCATCTACAATCAATTGGGTGGAATTGGCCAAGGTGCCATCCCAATCGAAAATGATTAAATCATAATTATTCTGCATCTTGATATTTTAGTTTTCTGAAGCGAGTTTTTGAAGAAATTTGTCTAGCTCAACGGGCAAAGGTGCAATGAGCTGAAGCTTTTCTGCCGTGAGCGGATGGCGAATATTGGTTTTAGCTGAATGCAAAAACATGCGTTTCAAACCGCTCTTCTGTAGCGTTTTATTTAAGGCAAAGTCGCCATACTTATCATCACCCGCAATCGGGAAGCCTAAATGCGCCAATTGCACACGCAGTTGATGGGTGCGACCTGTGATGAGCTGCGCCTCCAATAAGCTAAAGTCACCATAATGAGCTTTTAGATGAAAAATCGTCTCGGATATCTGGCCTTCATCTTCCGCTCTTGGGTCAGGACGCCCAGTCACCACACTCACCCGGCGCTCTCCATTTTCAAGCAAATACTTTTGCAGCGTTAAGATGACGTGTTTCTTTTTTTCAGTCCAATGCCCTTTAACCAGCATGAAGTAGCGCTTGTCCATTTGATTTCGACGCATGGCTTCATGCAAGGCAACTAGCGCACTTCGTTTTTTACCTACCATCAGCACACCTGATGTTTCGCGGTCTAGTCGATGCACAAGCTCTAAAAACTTAGCTTGAGGGCGCTCAAGCCTTAACTGCTCAATCACGCCTTTGCTCACGCCGCTTCCGCCATGTACCGCCATCCCAGCTGGCTTATCGAGCACGAGCATTGCATCATCTTCAAACACGATGTATTTCTCCAAACGCGCAGTGACAGGTTTTTGTTGTTCGACATTAACCTGCGTCACCGTTGCGCGTATCGGCGGAATGCGGACTAAATCACCCATCGCTAGTTTATACGTGGCATCAATGCGTTTTTTGTTGACGCGCACTTCTCCACTCCGAAGAATGCGATAAAGATGACTTTTAGGAACGCCTTTTAGCGTTTTGGTGAGGAAATTATCAATGCGTTGACCTTCACTTGCCTCATCAATCTCGAGCATTGCCGCGTTTGATTCGCTAATTTCATTACTTATTTTGCTTAAATTTGTCATCTCACCTATACTACGAATCTATGGAAGTAAATGCGCTAAGCGCTTCTTCGACGAATGAATTGAAAGTCTTAAAAGATACCTTGGTTAATCTCGCTCGCCAAATTAAATAAGTAGCGATTTTATGTATTAAATATTAAAGCGCTCAAGCCGCTGCGGATGAATTGCAATACCTAGAGTATAAGCGATGGCGCGGCCTGGAAATGTTAGAACTTTGAATTTTAGCTGATATGTCAGCTAAACCGAATCTAAATTAAAAGACAGAATAAAAGCGACACGGCTTTAAAAAACACAAAACGAGTTACTTCGTTAACGAATTCAATCTGATATATATAAAAAATGTGCAGATTAAAGGTGAAAAACTTTATTCAAAAGAAATCACCCGCTGAAATGGCCAGGACAAAAGCCGTAGAGAATGTAAGTTAATAATGTAATTGATAAAGTGTTTAAGCAAGCCCAAGCAATTTTCTGGCAGATTTACTGTGTAGTGTTAACAATGCGCCGTTTTATGGCATTAACCTACATATTCAAACCTAGCCCTTCCACCCTGCTATTCACTTAGCAACATCTGCAAACCTGCCCTGAGCGCAGGAGTCAACACAATGAAACGCATGTTATTTAATGCAACCCAGTCTGAAGAACTGCGCGTTGCGATTGTCGATGGTCAACGTCTAATCGACCTTGATATCGAATCTGCAGGTAAAGAACAACGTAAAGGCAATATCTACAAAGGAATTATCACACGCATAGAGCCATCGCTCGAAGCTGCCTTTGTTAATTACGGCACCGATAGACATGGCTTCTTGCCATTCAAAGAAGTGGCACGTAGCTACTTTTTAAATGATGCAGAAGGCGGTCGTGCACGTATTCAAGATGTGCTTAAAGAAGGCCAAGAGCTGATCGTTCAAGTCGACAAAGACGAACGCGGCAACAAAGGCGCAGCCCTCACAACGCTCATCTCACTTGCTGGTCGTTATTTGGTATTAATGCCAAACAACCCACGTGGTGGCGGTGTTTCACGCCGTATCGAAGGCGAAGACCGCAACGAACTTCGTGACATCATGGCGCAATTAGAAGTGCCAAATGGCATGAGCATTATTGCGCGGACTGCAGGTATTGGCCGCAATCTTGAGGAGTTGCAATGGGACTTAAGCTACCTATTACAACTATGGAATGCCGTAGAAGGTGCATCAACCATTCAAAATGGGCCATTCTTGATTTACCAAGAAGGCAGCCTAGTTATTCGTGCGATTCGCGATTACTTCCAACCAGACATCGGTGAAATTCTCATCGACACACCTGATATCCATGAGCAAGCCATTCAGTTCATGAATCACGTGATGCCTGGCCATGTTGCCCGCGTAAAGTTATACCAAGACGAAACACCGCTTTTCTCGCGCTTCCAAATCGAACATCAAATCGAAACAGCATTCTCACGCGAGGTTCGTTTGCCATCAGGCGGCGCAATTGTGATTGACCATACTGAAGCTTTAGTTTCAGTAGACGTTAACTCAGGTCGATCTACTAAAGGCAGCGACATTGAGCACACAGCATTTAACACCAACCTAGAAGCTGCTGAAGAAGTTGCTCGCCAATTGCGTTTACGCGACTTAGGCGGCTTGGTGGTGATCGACTTTATCGATATGGAAAGCCAACGCAATCAACGTGACGTTGAAAACCGCTTACGCGAAGCATTGCACTATGACCGTGCACGCGTTCAAACAGGCAAAATCTCACGCTTTGGCTTGTTAGAGCTTTCACGTCAACGCTTACGTCCAAGCTTGGGCGAAAGCAACCACATCCCTTGCCCACGTTGCCATGGCACAGGTCATATTCGTGGTATCGAATCAACAGCGCTTCATATCTTGCGTATTACCCAAGAAGAAGCGATGAAAGAAAACAGCAAAGCGATTCAGGTGCAACTGCCTGTTGAAGCTGCAACATTCTTGCTTAATGAAAAACGTGCTGACATTCATAAGATTGAACAGCGCACGGGCGTTGAAGTAGTGTTAATTCCTAACATTCACTTAGAAACACCAAACTACACCATCACTCGCATCAAGAGTGATGACAGTGCAGAAGATGGTCCACGAAGCTATCAAATGGTAGAAATGCCCACTGAAGAGGAAGTGCACAACCTTGCCGCGCCGGAATTGAATGCAGTGAAACAAGTTGCTGCAGTTAGAGGCATTACACCTTCTGCGCCAGCCCCTATTAGTGTAGAAAAAACTGAAAAAGGTGTTTCATTATTAACACGTATTGCAAATTGGTTAGGTTCACTCACTAAGAAAGAAGCGCCAAAAGCTGAAACACGTGATCAAAACGGACGTCGCGACAACAATCGTAACCGTAACCGCAATCGCAACCGTAATGACCGTGGCGATCGTCCAGAGCGTAGCAATCAAGTTGAACGTAACAATCAAGGCGAACGTCAACAGCGCCCACAGCAGCAGCCTAGGCCTCAACAACAACCTAAAGCGCAGCAAGTGGCTCAAACCACCCAAGCTGAAGGCTTACAAGGTGAACCACGAGAAGGTCGTAACCGCCGTGGTCGCAACGGCCGTCGTGACCGCGGCCCTCGTCAAGAGCGTCAAGCAGGTGATCGCCCATTCGTTGAGAATGAACAACTTTTAGATGCTAACAACGCTGTAGCCAATACCGCTTCAGTAGCTGCAACTGGAGCTGAAACAGCAAAACCTGTTCAAGCGCCTAAAATTGAGACTCCAAAGATTGAAGCTATAAAAGCGGAAGCGATTGAGGTGGTAGCAACAAAACCCGCCAAAGCAGAAAAAACAGCCAAAGCAGCTAAGTCTGTGAAAAATGATGCTAATGAAGCACAAGTAACAGAAGAATTACCAACTAAGGCAGTTGCTGAGAAAAAAGCACGTCCTGCCCGCAAACCCGCAGCTAAAGATAAACCTGTAGATTTAGCGGCAAGCGGTTTGCAATTGGTAGAAACAAAGGCTGAGACTAAAGCAGCAATAGTGGCTGAAGCAGAAGCCCCAAAGAAACCACGTAAAACAGCCGCATGGCAGAAGAAAGCTGACGAAGCTGCAAAAGATGAGCCATTAGTCATCGTTCAAACGCAGAAGTAAATTAGTTTTTTAGTTTAACGCCTAAAAGCCCCAGTTCATCGGGGCTTTTTCATTTTAGCAACCTACCAAAAAGTATCTATGTCGACACGCGCATTAGAGATCCTAGTTGCATTAGAAACGTGGCATCACCGCTGAAATGGGATTGAGAATCACTAAAGCTATTGGTGGCACACCTGAAAGTTGGTTACGTATGCAAGAGGCTTTAGGCTTATGGAATGCCAGATAAAAATTTGTAGACAATCCAAGAATGAAGGCTACGCCGATTTCACCATTAGCAGTCGCTCAATGGTTTATTTAGAGAGAGTTATGTAATCAAGTCATCCACATTGGCGCCATAAAACTTTTCTTTGAGTTTTTTGAGTTTGTCTCTAAAGTCAGCCGCCTTTTCAAATTCCAGGTTTTTAGCGCTATCGTGCATGGCTTTTTCTAAGCGTTTCATTTCTTTGAGTAGCTGTTTCTCACTCAGCACATCGTAGTTCGCTTGATCTTGCGCGGCTTTACGTTCGCGATCAGCATCATCTTTATCATACACGCCATCAATAATGTCTTTAATGCGCTTCACCACCCCTCTTGGGGTGATGCCATGTTCAAGGTTAAAAGCAATTTGTTTGGTACGACGACGCTCGGTTTCATCCATCGCCAACTTCATGGAACGGGTAATACGATTAGCGTAAAAAATTACTTTGCCGTTAAGATTGCGTGCGGCACGTCCAGCAGTTTGAATCAGTGAACGCTCAGAGCGCAAGAATCCCTCTTTATCTGCATCCAACACAGCAACTAAAGATACCTCAGGAATATCCAAACCTTCACGCAGCAAGTTGATGCCAACAAGCACGTCAAACTCGCCCAAGCGTAAATCGCGAATAATCTCAACGCGTTCAACCGTATCGATATCCGAGTGCAAGTAGCGGACTTTGACGCCATGCTCGTTCAAGTAGTCGGTTAAATCCTCTGACATGCGCTTGGTTAAAGTAGTCGCCAAAACTCGCTCACCAACGGCTACACGCAATTTAATCTCAGAGAGTAAGTCATCCACTTGCGTATCAGCTGGTTTGACGATAATTTCTGGGTCGACTAAGCCTGTCGGCCTTGCCACTTGTTCCACTACTTGTTGTTGATGGTTGGCCTCGTAGTCGGCGGGCGTTGCTGAAACAAAGATGGTTTGACGCATAATTTGTTCAAATTCTTCAAACTTGAGCGGACGATTATCCAAAGCCGAGGGCAGACGGAAGCCATAGTCGACTAAGTTTTCTTTGCGGGATTTATCGCCTTTATACATGGCACCAATCTGCGGCACGGTGACATGGCTTTCGTCCATAATCATAATGGCATCTTTAGGCAGGTAATCAATCAAGGTGGGCGGCGGATCGCCTGGACCGCGCCCTGACAAATGGCGTGAGTAGTTCTCAATGCCTTTGCAAAAGCCAATCTCATTAAGCATTTCCAAATCAAAGCGGGTGCGCTGCTCGATGCGCTGCGCTTCAACCAACTTACCCTCTTTGATATAAAAGTCCACACGGCTTTTAAGCTCATGCTTAATCTTTTCCATTGCCCGAACTGTGGTCTCGCGGGGCGTCACATAATGGCTTGAGGGGTAAATGGTATAACGCCCAATCTTGTTAAAGATCTGCCCAGTGAGCGGATCAAACATGGTGATGGTTTCTACTTCATCTTCAAACAGGGAAATACGCACGGCCGTTTCACTGTTTTCAGCGGGGAACACATCAATTACATCACCGCGCACGCGGAAGCATCCGCGCGAAAAGTCAAAGTCATTGCGATCATATTGCATGCCGACTAAGCGCAATATGGCATCGCGCTGGCTTAGCTTTTCGCCCTTTTCAAGGTGCAAAACCATGTCGTGGTAATCTACTGGGTCGCCAATACCGTAAATCGCTGACACTGAGGCCACAATAATGGCATCATCTCGCTCAAGCAGCGCTTTAGTCGCCGAGAGACGCATCTGCTCGATGTGCTCATTAATGCTGGAATCTTTCTCAATGAACAAATCGCGCGATGGGACATAAGCCTCTGGTTGATAGTAATCGTAGTAAGAAACGAAGTATTCCACCGCATTATTTGGAAAAAACTCGCGGAATTCGGAATACAGCTGCGCGGCTAAGGTCTTATTTGGCGCCATGACAATGGCTGATCTGCCTGTGCGGGCAATGACATTGGCGATGGTGTAAGTTTTGCCAGAGCCCGTCACGCCAAGCAGCGTTTGATATTTCATCCCCGCTTCAATACCAGCAGTCAGCTTATCAATCGCCTGCGGCTGGTCTCCTGCTGGCTGAAATGGCTGATGAAGCTGATATTTACTATTGGGAAACGTGACAATCAATTGCTTGAGCCTTTAAAAACTGACGTGCGCAGAAAAAGCTATTTTAACAGGCGAATGAAAGATTGATGAGATATAAGAACTTTCTTTAACCCCTTATGTCTTTAAAGTAAGATTAAAAAAACTACCCATCGGGATCTATGCAAAATGAATACAGTAAAAATTACAAAAACAAGCATTGCTATAGCTATTTCATGCGCACTCATCATAATCGCCTCTAATGCCCAAGCTTATGACAGAGCTAAACTAATGAAATCTTTCTTCTCAATAGTCATGATCAAAGGCTACACAACAGATGGAAGTATGGCGTATGGTTCAGGCGTTGTGGTGGGTAAAAACAAAGTTGTGACTAATTGTCACATTTTCCGAAAAACCCCAGAACCCTACATTTCCAGAGGTGAAGATACCTACCGCATTACACAAATTCAAGCAGACCGTTATCATGACATGTGCTTGGTAGCTACAGATGTAACACCTTTTGAACCCAGTGACATTGGCTCAGCAACCACCATGAAAAAAGGTGCAGAGATTATTGGCATGGGTCACTCAAGCGGTAACCCAAGCCCTGTAAATGCAAATGGTGTGCTTAAATCCATTTACCCCTTTAATAATGGTTACATTATTCGAAGCACTGCGAGATTCACAATGGGCGCAAGCGGAAGTGGTTTATTTGATGGTGAAGGTCGATTAATCGGCATCAATACATTTAAGTCCCCTGGCAGAAATGCTTACTTTTATGCGCTCCCAATTGAATGGCTGGCATCGGTTGAAAAACAACCCATCGAAACGAAATTTCCAATCGATGGTAAAACTTTCTGGGAAGAAGAAGATGCAAACAAACCATTTTTTATGCAAGTCGCGCAGCCTGAATTACAAGAAGATTGGTCTAAACTTTTAGCCGTTTCGCAAAAATGGGTAAAAGCTGAGCCTAAAAATACAGAGGCTTGGTATGAGCTTGGTGTAGCTCAAGAACACACCAAGCTTAAAGCCGACGCCGAAAAGTCGTACCGCCAAGCGTTAAATCTCAGTAAAGACAATGTCGACGCCATGTTTAGACTTGGTTTATTGGCTGCCGAACAAGGCAATATCAAAGAAGTGCAAGCCATGAAATTAGCGATTAGTTCGATCGATACAGATACAGCCGAAGAGTTTACCAAAGCGATCACATGTGGCGAAAAGTGTGAAAAACGTCGCTAACCCTTTTTAAAATTGTATAAAAGTGTAATAAGCACGCAATATTAGGGTGTTGCTGGTTTCAAGAGGACAGTTTTTTGAGTAAAATCACGTTTTAGCTCAAATTAAAGCTTAAGGACGTCATTTTGGAACAAGCAGCGCAGTCTATACTTTCTCAACGTGTTCAATCCATCAAAGAGTCACCAACCCTTGCCGTCACAGCACGTGCAGCCAAGTTAAAATCTGAAGGTAAAGATATTATTGGTCTTGGTGCTGGCGAGCCAGACTTTGATACCCCACAACATATTAAAGATGCGGCTAAGCAAGCGATTGATAGCGGCTTTACCAAATACACCCCTGTAGCTGGCATTCCTGGCTTAAAGAAAGCCATCGTTGCAAAATTCAAACATCAAAACGGTTTTGATTACACCGATAAAGAAGTCATTGTTGGCGTCGGTGGCAAACAATGTATTTTTAATCTTGCTTTAGCAGTGCTTAACCATGGTGATGAAGTCATCGTTCCCGCACCTTATTGGGTTTCATACGCAGATATCGCGTTAGTGGCTGGTGCGAAGCCTGTTATTATCGAATGTGGCATCGAGCAAGCCTTCAAACTATTGCCAGCGCAATTAGAAGTTGCAATCACGCCAAAAACCAAGTTATTCATGATTAACTCACCCTCTAATCCGACTGGCGCGGTTTATACGCTAGAAGAGTTAAAAGCCTTAGGTGAAGTATTAAAGCGTCATCCACACGTATTAGTCGCAACTGATGATATGTACGAACACGTGAATCTTACAGGTGAGAAGTTCTACAACATCCTTAATGCAACACCAGAACTAAAACCGCGTTGCATCGTGCTGAACGGCGTTTCGAAAGCTTACTCAATGACAGGTTGGCGTATCGGTTATGCCGCAGGTCCTGCTTACATCATAAAAGCGATGGAAATCTTACAATCGCAATCCACCTCTAACCCAACTTCTATCTCACAAGTGGCAGCACAAGCCGCTTTAGAGGGCCCTCAAGAGTGCATACAACCAATGGTTAAAGCGTTTATTGAGCGCCATGCGTATGTGGTTAACCGTTTTAACAATATGCGCGGCCTTAAGTGCATTAACGCTGGCGGCGCGTTCTACGCGTTCCCTGATGCGAGAGATGCAATCAATAATCTTTACAAAGAAGGCAAAATCAAAGCAGCCAACGACTTGGCGCTTTCAGAGTATTTGCTTGAGCAAGTGGGCGTGGCTGTAGTGCCAGGTTCAGCGTTTGGGGCAGAAGGTTACTTCCGCATTTCATTTGCCACTTCAATGGACAACCTCAGAAACGCATTAGACCGTATCGAAAAAGCGCTTTCTTAGGCGTTCGAACGCTATTTTTCTAAAAATAAAAAATACGGAACGAATTGACAAAGTATTTAGTCCATTAAAGACTTGAAAAATAAACATCAGGAATAATCAAATGCTCACTTGGGAAAGTATTCAGAAGTTAGTCAACCAAGGCAATTTAACGCCAGACAAGCGCTTAGTAAAAACTGGTGCGCAATGGAAAGAACTGCTTTCTGAAGAGGTTTTTGAGGTCGCCCGCAACGCTGGCACAGAGCGTCCATTCAGCTCACCCATGTGTACGCATTTTGAAGCAGGCATTTATGCATGCATCTGCTGTGACACACTGTTATTTGATTCAACCGAAAAATTTGACTCTGGCAGTGGCTGGCCGTCATTCACGCAACCACTTAAAGAAAATGCGATTGCTTATCACACAGACGATAGCCTTCTTAGAAGCCGAGTGGAGATCACTTGTAACACTTGCGACGCACACTTAGGCCATGTATTTCCTGACGGCCCTGCACCGAGTAAGTTACGCTACTGTGTGAACGCACTTTCTTTGCAACGCAAAAGCTAACGCCAAAATTTAGCGCAAGGCTTGCTTAAGCTTATCAAGCGCAAGCAAAACGTTCTCTTGTGTTGTACCAATATTCAGCCGCATAAACCCCTCACCCCCCTTACCAAACATCAAGCCTGGCGATAAAGCCAGCTTTGCTTTATCAAGAAACAATTGCTGTAGCGACTCGTCGCTAAGCCCTAGCTGACGACAATCCAACCACAATAAATAAGTACCTTGTGCGGGGACAACGGTAATCTTCGGTAAATGTTGTTTTGCGAACGCCATGACCATCTCACGTGTTTCTTGAAGGTAAGTAAGCAAATCCTGCAACCAACCATGTCCATGACGATAAGCCGCCTCAAAAGCCACCAAACTAAATGGATTGGTCACTGATACCCCACTTGCCATTAATTGCGATTGAATCGCTTTGCGATGTGGTTCGTGAGGAACAATCAAAGCAGATAAACCAAGCCCGGGAATATTAAAAGTCTTGCTAGGCGCCACAGCGGTAATCACCGTATCTTGTTCACTATCTAGGGTGCCAAGCACATGATGTTGAGCATCGGAATACACCAGGTCTGCATGAATCTCATCCGCCAAAATCATCAGCCCATGTTGTTTTGCAATAGTTAAGAGTTTTTGCAACTCTGGCTTACTCCAAACACGGCCTACAGGATTATGCGGCGAACATAGTAACAAAACCTTGGCCTGCTTTGCACACGCTTCAAAATGCGCAAAGTCTATTTCATAGGAGTCGTCACCTAGGCTATCGATGGTTAACACAAGCGGGTTTTCAACCAAACGCCTGCCAGTATTATTCGCGACTGATAAAAATGGAAAATAGACAGGTGGCTGAACTATCACGCCATCACCCTCAATAGTAAGCGCCGTCACCACCAAACTTAACGATGGCACAACACCAGGCGCTAGCACAATCCATTCACGCTTAATTTCCCAGTGGTGCTGAACGCGCATCCAATCAATGAGCGCCTCATAAAGTGATTCTGGTGCCATGCTATACCCATAAATCGGATGCTCGGCCCTTACCTTGAGCGCTTGAGTAACGGCATCTGGCGCGGCAAAGTCCATATCAGCAACCCACAAAGGCTGAACATCATTTCTGCCAAATGTTGCTTGCAAGCCATCATATTTGAGCGACAACGTGTCCAGACGTTTGATGGCTTGATCGAACGGCTTGATCACCGAATACGCTTCCAGAAAGTCACTTCAGACAGCGTATGCTGAAATTTATGTTGGGTTTCGCGAATCACAAAAGGTACCTTCATGGGTTGCTTCACAAGCTCAAAATGCTGACCTAGCAATTTCTTTAGGCCGTCAAGGGTGGTGACGTTTTCACCATCCCGTTTAAAGCCACCAATCCACTCTTCTTTTGGCGTATGCTCTTCAAGCCAAGTATAGGGTGAAGTCAGCATTAATACGCCACCAATATTTAGTCTTTCATGAATGGCATTTAAAAAATGGCTTGGGCTATATAAACGATCAATCAAATTCGCCGCCAATATTAAATCATAACCCGTAAAGTTAGGCTTTAGATTGCAAGCATCGCCTTGCCAAAAATCAACTTTATTGGCTGCGCTTTCTAAACCCAAGTCAACCAAGGTTCGCTCGTGATAACTCACTAAATCGCCTTCAGTCGCCATGGTGTAGCGTAAAACACCCTGCTGCGCTAACTTAAGTGCCAAGCCAATAAACCTAGCTGAAAAATCAATGCCAGTGACATGGTCAAACTGTTTAGCCAATTCAAACGTCGCACGGCCAGTCGCGCAGCCTAAGTCCAGGGCTGTTCTCATCGGCTGACCTTGCATTACTTCAATGGCCAGATCGCTCAAGGCCTTGGGAAAATTAGGCACGCCATAGTAACTATCTCCATAGTGAAACTCAGCATATTCAGAAAGCTGCTTATCATCTTCGTAATGAGATGAATGGTCTTCTATTGGTGTCTCTGTCATGATGTATCGGAATCCTGCATGTTGAAAAAAATGGCGACGAAACGCATAGCGTGCACTTTTTAAAGCTTCATTACCTGTCGCGATCCACGAACCGCCTTTGATTATATTATGACGACCATCGTACGTTGGCGTCGTAAAGTCATCATAAATGGGATGAACTTTAAAACCATCAAATGGAAAAATCGGCGTTTCCGTCCATTGCCACACATTCCCCACCACATCAAACAGCTCACCGTGCGCAAACTGATTCACAGGGCAAGACGAAGCAAAATGGTCTAGAAATAAGTTCGCATGGACGCCCTTAGAAAGCGCCTCATCAGACATTCCAGCCGCTTCATAAAGGCTATACCATTCGGTCTCCGTTGGCATCCTGACCGTCGCGCCTAGCTGTTCGGTTTTCCAATGGCAAAAAGCCTTTGCCTCATGATAATTGACTTCGGCAGGCCAACTCCAAGGCATGGCAATTTCCTCTGCCATCACCCTCAATTTCCATTCACCCCCCTGCTTCACCCAAAATGTTGGGTGTGTCGCCAAGGCATATTTTTTCCATGAAAGCCCTTCTTCCGCCCAATATTCATCATTGGCATAGCCACCCGCCTCAACAAAAGCAAGAAACTCAGCATTAGAGGTTAAGAATTTTGCGGCTTGAAACGCTGGGCAATGTTTATCAAAAGCCCCATATTCATTATCCCAGCCATAGGTATCATCTTGCTTGCCGATTTTTACATCATAGGCTGGAATGTTAACCAAGCTATTAAGCGGGGCTGGAGATTGCTGTTCTGAACAAATCTCCCAACTAGACGAAGGCTTTACATACTTTAAATCGTGCTGGCGAATCAGCACTGAGCTTGTTTCTAAGTGAATCCGCTCATGGTCAATCCCCATTAAAATAATCCACCAAGGACTCTCCCAGTCGATAGGTGCATTAAGAGGCAGTTCAGAAATCAACTGGTCAACTACTTGGCGAACCTGAGCGCGATAAGCCCTTACCTCATGCACCTGCGGCCAAGCATAGTTTTGGTCATTCACATCATCCCAACCCATTTCATCCACACCCACCGCAAACATAGACTCAAATTGTGGATTAACGCGATTAGTAATAAGTCCTGAGAGGATGAGTTTATTGATAAAGAAGGTATTGGTATGGCCATAATAAAAAATCAGCGGATGGCGCAAGCTGATCGGCTTCACAAAATAAGCCTCATCCGATGCTAAACACTCAAATAGACTTTCATACAAGTCCGCCGTTTGATGAAAAGAGTCGCGTATTTGCGCTCTGAGTGTTTCAGTGGAAGCTTGATTGAGTTTGATACTACGATTTAAAAATTGGTCCATACATCCATCAATGAGAATTTATTAAAAACAGCGCTTCATATCAAGCGCAAAAGGCTTAGTTAGTGCCCTTACATTGACAATCACTTAACTAGAAACGTTCTGAGATTGTTGCACACGCCACATTTCAGCATAGCGCTGCCCCAGCGCAAGCAGTGATTCATGCGTCCCGCGCTCGATAATCGCCCCTTCTTCCATCACTAAAATTTGGTGCGCGTGCGTAATGGTTGAAAGTCGATGTGCAATAATTAAGGTAGATCGGTTGCGCGCCAGATCATTCAGTTCATTTTGGATAGAGCGCTCTGTTTCAGAGTCTAACGCAGAGGTCGCTTCATCAAAGATCAGCAAAGCAGGATGCTTGAGCAAAGTGCGTGCAATCGCTACTCGTTGCTTTTCACCGCCAGAGAGCTTTAGACCACGCTCACCCACCGCACTTTGGTAGCCTTCAGGCAAGCTCGCAACAAAGTCATGAATTTGCGCTGAGTTAGCTGCCGCTTCAATCTCTAATTGCGTTGCGCCAGGTTTTCCGTAAGCAATGTTGTAGCCTATTGTGTCGTTAAACAGCACAGTGTCCTGCGGCACAATGCCCACCACTTGGCGCAAGCTGGCTTGCTGAACATCTTGAATGTTCTGCCCATCAAATAAAATGGCACCCTGTTGCACATCATAAAACCTAAATAAAAGGCGTGATAATGTGCTCTTCCCTGCGCCGCTATGCCCCACCACAGCTGTGGTTTGGCCTGGCAAAATCTCAAAAGAAACTTGATTTAGAATTTGGCGATTTGCCTCGTAGTGAAAAGAAACCGCTTTAAAAATCACATGTGGACCAAGTGCTGGCGACTCAACCACCAAAGGCAAAGCGTTAGGCTTGTCTGCTACCTCTTGATGCGTCCCAAGTAAAGCGAACATACGGTCAATATCTGCAAGCGATTGCTTCATTTCACGGTACAGCACTCCTAAGAAATTAAGCGGGATATAAAGCTGGATCATCAACACATTAACCAGCACCAAATCACCAATCGTCATGGTGCCTTTTGACACCCCCGAGCTGGCTAAACCAAGAATACAAATCAACCCAATGCCAATGATGGTTTGTTGACCAAAGTTTAAAAGCGCTAATGATTTTTGTGATTTAACTGCCGCTTGAGCATATTTCTTAAGATTGTCGTCATAACGAATGGCTTCGTATTGCTCGTTACCAAAATACTTCACCGTCTCAAAGTTAATTAACGAATCCACTGCGCGTTGATTGGCCTTAGAGTCCAAATCATTCATTTGCTTTCTAAAATTGGTGCGCCATTCGGTCACCACAATGGTAAACACGATATAGCAAGTCAGCGCGATCAACGTAATCACCACAAACCAATGGTTATATACAAAGAAGAAATAGCCCAACACCATTAAAAGCTCAATCAGCGTAGGAATAATGCTGTAAAGCGAATAAGAAATGAGCGACTGAATACCGCGCGTGCCACGTTCAATATCCCTGGTCATCCCGCCCGTTTGGCGTGACAAATGGAAGCGAAGCGATAAAGCATGTACATAGTTAAACACCTGCAAGCCTACTTTTCTCACCGCGCTTTCGGTCACCTTGGCAAAAATTAGCTCTCTTAACTCACCAAACAAAGAGGCCGATAAGCGCAATAATCCATAAGCGACAATCAAACTCACAGGCACTAGCACAAGCGCTTGAGGGGTAGTCATGCTGAGCGTATCAACGATTTTCTTAAGTATAATCGGCACACCGAGATTAGCGACCTTGGCTGCCACCAAACACAAGAGCGTGATAATCACCCTAAACTTAAATTGCCATATATAAGGCATAAGGTTTTTAATGACCTGCCAATCACTATGTTGACGGGTTTTGGCGAGGGGGTTTGTTTCAGAATTTATATGGCGCATAGCTTGGGTACTAAATGAAGACCTTATTAAGCACATGGCATTAAGCCCATGTGGCGAGTATCAGTGTGATTTCGAACCATATAATATAGTGTATTTAGTAGAAATGACATTTGTACCGATTAAAAAATAAGTCAACATTTTTTACGCTTTCTTATTGACCAAAGGGCTACAAATCTTTATTATCACGCCTTCACCGATTCCTCAATAGCTCAGTTGGTAGAGCGCCGGACTGTTAATCCGTAGGTCCCTGGTTCGAGCCCAGGTTGAGGAGCCAAATTAAAAAAAGGTCACTAAATTTTAGTGGCCTTTTTGCTTTTTAGGCAAACCATGCTTTATCTGTCACCGTATAATCTAACGCCATGACCATCTCAAAAAGCCATGCCAACAATCCACTGCATGGCATCACGCTTGAAGCCATCGTGACCGCGCTATTTCAGCATTACGGCTGGGATAACATCGCTGAGCGCATCCCCTTTAATTGCTTTATCAGCGACCCAAGCATTAAATCTAGTCTCAAGTTTCTCCGCAAAACGCCCTGGGCAAGAGACAAAGTAGAAGCTTTGTACTTAGCGATGATCAAAAGACAACAATAAAGATCTAGTTTGTAAGCTCTGAAATAGAACCAGCTGGAAAAAGATTAGAAAAGTAGCACCCCGTCGCCATTGCTGTAAAAGCTACTCAATCAGGCCCTTTTACGGAGTCAGCCTTTAAAAAACGTAAACACCCCCTTTCTTGCTATGATGTTCCACGCTTCACCACCCAAGAAAGTCTGTATGAACGACCGAATCCGCCACTTGCTTTCACAGTTAGAATTAACTGAACAAGCGCTAGAAAAAGCACTGCAAGAGCGCCAATTGCATCTTAACTTTAGCATCAAGGGTAAGCGGGTTGAGTTTGAAAAGTCGGTCAAACAGGCACACAAACAAGTAAAAGTCGGAGTGATTAAATGGCTAGGCAATCGCCCGATTAACTTGCTCACTGCGCCGATCATCTATGGCATGGTATTTCCCATGTTGTTGCTGGACGCCTGCATTAGCCTTTACCAAACAATTTGCTTTCCAGTCTACAAAATATCTAAAGTCAAACGTGGCGATTACATGATTTTTGACCGCCACCATTTAAGTTATCTGAACATCGTGGAGAAGAGTCATTGTATGTACTGCACTTACGCCAATGGATTGCTGGGCTATGCAACTGAGATTATTGCGCGGACCGAGCAATACTTTTGCCCGATTAAACATGCCAGAAAAATGATAGGGCGACATGCCCGCTATGCTAGCTTTGCGGCGTATGGCGATGCAGAAGATTACCAAGCCAAGCTTGAGAAATTTAGAACTGACTTAGCCCTAGAAATGAAAGCAAAAGATAGAGAAGTTTGCGATGGCAGAGGCTGAGCAGTTAAACGCTAAGCCTAATATCCCCAAAGGATTGATTAAAGCGCTTTCCATAAAACAGTCTTATGCCAAGCCACTTGACTTAATGCCCTGCCCCGGCAAGGTGGGATTTTTGAGATTGATATGGATGCGCTACTTGATGCGCCACCGCCAGCGCAGGCAGGGCTGTTTTAATTCTGTTTTTAAAGGCTACCAACGCCCTTCCACACTAAACATTACGGTGCGATAGCCAAAGTCATTGGCGAGCAGTTTCCATTCCTCACCAGGCGTAATGTATTTGTTTTGGCGGCGCATATCTTCATCTAACAAGTTTTGCGCTGATACACGCAAGTTAAACTGCGGATTGAGCTTGTATAGCCAAAACGCATCCAGCAAGGCTCTGGACTCGGTAAATGCTTTTTGCTCGCCAGGAATATCGGTTTCGCTTCGACCTGAAAGCTGCAAGGAAACGCCTAGGCTTGATTGCCACTTAGGAATGCTTTGATCCCAACCCATAGACAAGATATATTTAGGCGTGTCTCGCGCATTGCGGGTAATGCCCAAGCGGGTGTCGTCCACACGGGCATTTGGTAAGGTTAAATGCGATTTTGCAGTACCGCCAGCAATGCCCCATTGATCAGTGTTAATCTTGCCATCTAGCTCCACTCCCCAATGAAACGCGTCACCCTCGTTATAGGGGCGATCTACCCAGCGATAAATATTGTTTGGGATATCAACCAATTCTCTTGCCAAACGACGCTCGGTAAAGTCACTCGTCGCGCGCGCATAAAAGTTGACTGAAAGCACTCCTGCCTTTTGCGCTAGGTAGCGCTCAGCCACCGCTTCAAAGTTAATACTGCGCTCCGGCTTAAGATTGGGATTGCCGCGCGAATCAAAATCCAGCGGGGTATTTGCATCCACTGTAATACTGCGGATGACCGTGGCGGTGATTTCATTTAGCCTTGGCATCTTCATCCCCGCGCCTAAAGAACTTCTAAACACCCAAGCCTCTTCAGGTTGCCAGCGCACTGCCACAGAAGGCAACAAGGCAAAGTCTTGTTGGCGACTGCCGTCAGACTTTAACTGCATGTTTTCCATACGCAAGCCACCTGTGACCGTCACGCTATCTTGCGGCGTCCAAGCATCTTGTAGCCACAGCACTTGGTCTTGCGATGAGGATTTAAATTGGCTTTGACCTGGAATAATTCCCAGAAAAGCCTGGCTATCATCACGGCTGATTTTGATGTACTCGGCACCTATTGAAATATAGTGCATATTAATCGGCTGATCCCAGCGTGCAGCACTATTAAACTCATTCTCGTCTGACTTGGTGTTATCGCTAATATTTGCGTTCGTGCTAGTTAGCCTCGTAATATTCAAATCATTTTGAGTATTATTAACCGTGAAGCGACCGCTTAATTTAGATTCACCATAGTACTTTTCACCCTCTAAACGCAAACGTAAAATTTGGGCTGAGCCATCTTCATTAGCGTTTCGTGTAAAGTTATTGGCTGGTTTGAGTAGGTCATAAGCCGATGTGCGGGTATTTCTTTCAGAAGGGCCTAAAAAAACCATGCTCGAGAGTGTCACGCTATCGCGGCCTGATTTCCAAGTGAACCTTGGCGAGAAAGAATGGTGCTCCATTGCACTAACTCCATTGGTCACTTCTTGATTGGAAAAGGAAGCGAGCGTACCAACATATCGCCTATCTAAAAACGTATTGACAGGTGAACGAGAAAAATTAAGCGAGACAGGCAATATCCATGAAAAATCACCACTTTTACCTGATTCAGACCATGAAAACTGCTCATTATGTTCACCTTCTCGAAAGCCCACACTTGCTTTCACATCCGTCGAGGCTTTAGAAACCCCTTTTTTAAGCACAATATTGACGGTAAGGGGAGATGAACCACCAAATTCGGCCGATGAACCACGACTCACCTCAACGCGCTCAATATCACTGGCTGGCATACGCGTAAATGCCCCCATGGTGCCGCCTGACTGTTTTTCCCCATCAATGAGCACACGAATAGAGTCGCGTGACATACCGCGAGCCCGGGTACCACTTGCACCGACTTCGACGCCTGGCAATTTGCCTAGCACATCGCCGACTGTCATTACACTGAGATTTTCAATATCTTGACGACCAAATACCGTTTTTTGCGAAGCTGAGTCTTTACGCATTTCAATCTCATCTCGGGCGCCAGCAACGTCGACCGCTTGAATCTTGAGGGTTTCTTCTGCCCAAGCATTAGCGCAAAGTAGCATCGAGAATATTAAGTATTTTTTAGTAGAGTGCATGAGTTCTTTTATAAAATTGTGCGGGTTTAAAATAAGCTACACTGATTAAATTCAACAACAAGCTAGCATAAAATTGTTATATAAGTTTTGCAAAAATCCCTTTAACGTCTTCAAACGACTGGGGCCAGGCTTAATCACAGGCGCAGCCGACGACGACCCAAGTGGCATCGCCACATACTCTCAAGCTGGCGCACAATATGGTTTTGGCTTGCTGTGGACTATTGTACTTACTTACCCGCTCATGGCAGGCATCCAGATGATCTGCGCCCGCATCGGCTTGGTGACTGGACGTGGGATTACCAGCAATATGCATCGCTGCTATCCTATCGCGATTACCCTGCCGCTTATCTTGCTTCTGCTGGTCGCCAACATCATCAATATCGCAGCCGACCTTTCCGCCATGTCGGACGCTTTAACACTGGCCATTGGTGGGCCCCGCCATTTATACTCCATCCTAATTGGAAGCGGCTGCCTGCTTCTGCAGGTGTTTATCCCCTACCACCGCTATTTGCCATTCCTTAAATGGCTTACGCTGTCACTCTTTGCTTATGTAGGCACTGTATTTGCTTCTCACGTAGATTGGTCACACGTCATTGAAGAAACTCTAGTCCCAAACATCAGTCTGGATGCGAACTATGTGTTACTTGTCGTCGGCGTATTTGGCACCACCATCAGTCCTTATCTCTTTTTTTGGCAGGCGGCTGAGGAAGTGGAAGATATTGCGGATACGCCCGACCGAAAAAGCTTAATCGAATACCCAGCCCAAGCACCAACTGAATTAAGACGTCTCACTTACGACACGGTGTTTGGCATGGGGTTCTCTAATCTCATCGCTTTTTTTATCATGCTCACAACTGCGGCAACCTTATTCCATAATGGCATTCATAACATTCAAACCTCAGCACAAGCGGCCGCCGCCTTGCGCCCTATCGCTGGCGACTTTGCTTTTATCTTATTCGCCTTAGGTATTTTAGGCACGGGCTTGCTGGCAATCCCAGTACTCGCTGGTTCAGCCGCTTATGCGGTTGCAGAGTTGACGAAAAAACCCGCAAGCTTAAAGCTAACGGTATGGTCAGCCAAACATTTTTACGGCGTGATTGTGATTGCAACGCTCATTGGTGTTGGGTTAGATTTCACTGGCATAGATCCGATTAAGGCCTTGATTTGGAGCGCGGTGATTAATGGGATTGTGGCGGTGCCATTGATGATTGCCGTGATGCACATGTCATCCTTGCATACCATTATGGGAGATTTTACTGTGAAGGGTAAAACGAGATTGCTGGGTTGGTCAGCCACTGCGCTGATGACAGTAGCTGCGATGACACTTGGGTTCGTGAGTTTACTCTAAGCAGCCACCACCTATGGCAATGAAAGCTTAGTCGTTAGAAAACAACCCACTGATGTTTCGCATGCCCTTAAGCGCCGCCCAAGTGCCTAACAGTATCCTCGCCGCCTTAACGGGTGTGAACATCGCAAATAACGCCCCAGCGCCTAATATCATGCCAGGGTTATTCTTCACAAAGCGTGTTGCGGCTAGGCCCTTATCCACCCATTTGATTCGCACCTGCCACTGAGCAGCATGAAGGGATAAATCCTCACGCTGCGCCGAGGCTCGCGCTTGGAGCTTGGCTTTTTTTAAAGCGAGATGATGGAGCTTGCTCTGCATACTAATCGTGAGACTTAAGTTGCTTGTAGTCTTTAGCGAGCTCAGCAAGGCTAGCCTCAAAAGTTGCAGGCATGGCTTTAAGCGCTTTTAATACTCGCCACAAGCAAACACTACCAATGAGGATAAAAAGCCCTGTTACCCCGCCCAAAGCGATTAAGCGATGCGTATCCCAAAATATGACCACAACGAATAGCGCAAGGAGAAGCGCACCAAAACATAAGCAGAATAAGGCAACCAGCACCATCATAAGCACGGAAACCGTCTGCTCACGTGCAATTTCAAGGTCTGTGGAAATTAAATTAAGGCGATTATGTGCAATCGCCACGACCAATGCTGTAATGGACTTAAGCGAGCCTAAAAGGCCTTCAGCGCTTGGCTGCGCGTTTGATTGAGCGTTTTCTGTCATCAGATTATCGACGACTGACCAATAGACCAATCACAAGGCCAATACCAGCCGCAATGCCGACCGCTTTCCAAGGATTTTCCTGCACGTAATCGTCAGTCGCTTTCACAGCTTCGCGACCCTTTTCAATCAGGTCTTCGTGTAAATCTTCGATTTTATCTTTAGCAGAGGCAAGCGAAGCTTCAGCTTGCGAGCGAAGCTGATCAACTCTCTCACCACCTTGATTAGCCGTGGCCTTAATTAGCGCTTCAGCATCCGCGATGACTGTCTTAAACTCGGCAACTAATTCTGCCTTAGTCACTTCATTCATCGAATCCGTTAAAATATTTTTGCTCATATCAACCCTTTTAAACATGCTAATACATTTATTGTTCGTGTTTATCATACTAGCTAAATACTTGTCGTGGTTGATTTAGGTCAAGCTAATGGTCTTTGAGCGCACGAATATCAGGCAGATTACGCCACCATCCATAGACATCCATACCACAACCGAACACATAACGATTAGGAAGCTCAAGTCCAACATAATCCGCTTTAATAGGTTTAGCTTGCTCGAGTAGCTTTTCAGTCAGCACGGCGATTTTTACCTCCAAGGCACCCAAGGCAAGGCACTTGTCTCGAATAGCCACCAAGGTATGCCCTTCATCCAAAATATCGTCAAGTAACAAGACCGTGCGGCCCTTCACTTGATCTGTTGGCTCAGTACGCCATGTAATTTCTCTGCCCACCGTATCAGCGTTATAGCGGCTTGCTTGGATGTAGTCCAACTCCAATGGGAAATTGAGCTGGGAAATCAGATGGCCTGCAAAATACAAGCTACCATTCATCACCGTTAATACAAGCGGCGATTTATCTTGAAGCGCTTGGGATATTTTGCTCGCTAAAACTGTAATGGCATCATCGACTTGATGCTGAGTGTAGATGACATCTGATTGCGAGAGTAACTGATGAGGATTTTTATGCATGAACTAACTTAATCAAGAGAGATGGTGCCAGTATGTGTGGCATCTGGATGATTAGTATACTTTACAAATGGATAAGACCTCAGGGCAATTCGTTAGCGTCTTTCATCATAAGCACCACTGCAATTTTTACTCTGCTTTTTTACTGGTATTTTTTTAGCGGTGCTTTTATAGCGTCAGGGTTTTTCATAAGGCTTTTTTTGTACGATATTTAACTTTTGCCTTAGTCAAAAAAGCATTCGCATTAAAATGCTCAATCTGGCTCAGTGTAATCACTAGCTTATCGTTATTGCTCAGATAAATATCTTTGCCATGTAAAGTAAATAAATTTACAAAAAACAAGTTACGTTCTATTTCATTTCCACACTCAGCGGAGCCTTTCGAAGAGATAATCAAACTTTTCATGAGTAATTGATTGCTTGAGCTAGAGACATACTTGCCTTTAAAATGCTTGCACCCATCAAAGCCATAATATTGATTACTGGCATCAAAGTACAAAGTGACCTCTAACATTTTATTTTGCTGCGGCTCGCTTAATGAAGCCCTCCAACCCTTATTAATGAGATCATTTAACGAAGTGGCTTCAGAATGGTCATGCGAAGATTTTCCATCTGCCTGAGGGCTTAGCGCTGAGCGCTGAGGAACAACTGGCATTTTATCTTGCCCAGCAAGCGCTTGTTTTGTTGTTTGCGCCTGCGCTTCTGATGGCAGTTTTTCTGGCAGTGGTGATAGAGCTTCCATTTTTTCAGGCACATGGACTTTGGGTTCGGTTTGAGCCGTATTTATTTCTAATGAGGGCAGAGCCTCAACCGAGGCTTTGGGCTCTTGCTCAGGAGCTTGAATGACACCCTCGTCTTTTGTCGCCGGCTGAGGGTTTTGTTGCGATTCAGGGCGTGGCTTTTCATCCATCACCCCTCTGCCTGCAGTCGCCCCAACTGCAATAATTACAACAGGAACGCATGCTGAAAGACTGAACACCAAAGGCAATAAAACCGCTAAGAGAAGACCAATGTTTTTAGACTTTTTTGGCATCTATTTATCCCCAATACTAACATTTACAATGTATTAGATTTTTTGAACCTTACATCCCAAAAAGCGAACCTTAATACTTAATTGTTATTAATATTAATAAATTTATTAACGCTGTCAGCAAACCCAAAGCATCACTTAAGTAAACGTCACTTTTCATCCATTACATTGAAATGAGTCGTCATAGAAAAAATATGTCAATAGATTGTAAATAAGCAAAAGATAAAAATCAATTGATTATCTATATGTAAATAATCTCTATTAGCAAGGCATCAACCGTTTCGCTAAAAAACTTAAATCTCATGCTCGTGTGGGCATTCGGCCATGGTCTTTTGGGACAGTGAATCGCAGCCCGCCAATAAGATTTAGCACGGCCAGTTTGGGCAGCTAGCAGGTTTGGTCTTAGTTCAATTTCTGGGTCATGTCTGATTAATACAGCCATAATAGAAACTCCTTGATTAAAAATCTGTAGTTACTGTATTACATTAATTGCATACAATACCATTTCAAATGGCAAGGAATGCTGCGGCAGAGGATGGCGGCGACACAATAGTGCGGGGCGAGTCTAGCGAGAATTAAATGTTAAGATCGTTCCAGATGACAGGCTGTCCCTTGATTCGGCGGACGTGGGGCAATCCTTACTTGACCACATCGTAGGTGCCCTGAAGCACCTCAAAGATAGGCGCACATCCCTCATGATGATCAGTGTTACCTTGCGCCATGCCCTGTTATCATAATCCTGAAGGTCTTGAACCAAATTAATAGCTCAAGCCATAAAGAAAAATGCTTGATGTAATAAAGGTCGTAAGCAAGCTTTATCTTTAGTTCGTCTACGCCAACGGCATAGCCCTGCAGCACTTGTGCCCAGCCGGTGATACCAGGACTAACCACATGGCGATAGAAAAAGAATGGCACATCCCGAAGGTACCATTCCGCTAACGCTTTTGACTCCGGCCTCGGGCCAACTAAACTCATTTCCCCCTTGAGGACATTCCAAAACTGTGGAAGCTCATCAAGTCGACAACGCCGAATCCATCTGCCCGCAGGGGTAATGCGGGGGTCAACATCCCCCCGGGTAAAGTCTGCAGGCTGATTGTGCAGGAACATGGTCCTAAACTTAATCATCTTAAATAACTTGCCACCCCTCCCCATCCTTTCATGAATGTAGAATGGACCGCCCGGGGTATCCAAGGAGATCCATGTGCCAATGGCTAACATCAGTGGCAATGATAGGGGCGCCGTGAACAACAAAAAAGCGAGGTCGACAACGCGTTTTACCAAGAAAATAGACGCCTGGGGTTGAAGGCTACCGAGATCGTTTGTAGCAAGATGAGTTGTGTCAACCTGACCGGTTATGGATTCACGTAGCTCAGTTGCGCCAAAAACTGGGATGCCCTTGAGCACGCAATCAGCGATAAAAGATTGCCATCCTGGGTGTGCGTTTAATGAAAAAGCAACCACCACCCCATCGAACCTCCCCTTGGGGATTTGGGGCGATGAGAGCACCTGAAATTGATAATGCGTTGAATCCTCAAGTCCAGAGAAATCGCCGATCGGCACCACAAGAAAACGAAAATTTTTCATACGTTTACGCACAAGAATCTCAATGACCAATAAGACCGAGATCACTAAAAAACTCACCGTGAGAATTTGTAAAGAATAGCTCAACCTGAATACCAGAAATACCAAAAAGATCAGCAAATAAACTAGGATCATCGCTGGTAATATTAGCGCTACAGGGTGGCGCTGCGGATAGCGTTCAAATTGAATGGAGAGGCTGGCGAGTGCAAGATAAGCGAGAGTACTCGCGAAAATAGACGTATGGACTATTGGCCATTCATGATAATGACCCCAAAAATTGAGCCCGATGACCAACATCGGTGGTAAAACAATGGTGACGTATGCTCCGCTCAAAATCGCAATACAAATAAGCAGCGGTGATCTTTTTTGTAAGTTAATTATCATTTTGATATTTTAACAAAAGTACTCGCATAAAACTACTAGGAAGAACTCACTGACTGGCGAACTGGTAATGTTGGTATCGGCAGTCGGCAGCCTAAGGCTGTCACTTGATTAAAACCTTGCTCATGTCAGGATTAAGCATGCGCATTGACGATAAAGCTCAGCGTTTATGACGAACTTAGATAACTTAGTTTCTAGAAAAACTACGTTAATTTATTGATATTAATAAAAAATAGCCAAATGAGAATTAGTCCGTTTTGTAAATCATGACTCAAGTATCTTTGGCATCTTTGGTATCTTCCGCATCGGTGACGTCGATCGCCGACTCATCGCGTCGCCACTTTTGGTGGTTCCGGAGCTCATTGAGCGTTCGGTAGAAGGAACGGTCCAGGTCGTCGTGGACGCGCTGGATATCCTTCTGCTGCAGGAAGCGAAGCAATCGCGCTTCTTTCATCTCTTTAATGCCCTGTTTTAGTTCATCGAGATGATCAATCACCCAAGTCTCTACTTCATGATCTTTAAGAAATTGATCTAAGTAATATCTTATAAAATCATGCGCTTGTCCATCGTATGTTTTAATTCTAGCGCTAGCCCAATAGGAAGGGCCATTATTGGCAGGCTTTACTTTTTCCCCAGCATCAACAAAGTACTGATAGAGAAATGGTGATGAGGCCTCTAAAGCCTGCAACTGAGCTACGGTTGGAAAAGATACAAGACAATGTTGAGCCGATTTAATGGCAACCGCCCAAGTTTGAATAGCAGAATCACTCAGCCTTTTAATCCATTCAAGGACAACGTCTCCGCGATGACGACCAAACGGCAGATTAAGCTTGTGGTAATCCGTTAGATCAAATGGTGAGGATAAGGTGCGAATCAGGCCCGCATGTTCAATCTTTTCTGCGCGGAGCTTCTTCCATGTAATCACCGCCAGTGACCTTACCATCGCTGACTGGGCCACATCTTGCGGAGAAAAATCCTTAAAGAACTGCTCCTCGAGAAGCCTGAAGTCTTCCTCGCTCTCCCCTGGCAGGATGATGAGAGAGGAGTAGGAGCCGGTTTTAATCGCGTTACGAGAACTGGCAAGTTTTCCCTGATCAGTTTTAGGTCCACCGGTTCGGTTACTCTTAGCCATCATATCTCCCTACTTAATGCGCACACCTGGACGATCGTCAGGTGTGCCGACGAATTCTATACCCGCATCAGACAACGCCCGGCTTATTTGGTCTAGCGTCCTTGCATGTGCTGGCGGGATACCATTGACCGCTTCAATCCTCTTAATAGTCGCTATACCAACGCCCGATGCATTAGCCAAATCAACCACCGTAATTCTTAACAGCGCCCTGGCTGCTCTAATTTGCTGACTTAAAATCAATTCTAATTAGCTCTAAAATGATACTTATAGTATCTTAAATGTTGAAAATTAATATGATTATTAATAATAGTAGCAATCAAGAAAGTGTACAACGATTAACTAAAAAATTGAAAAAATAGTTGGTGCATATTCTTCCGCAACGTTTAGAGCATATAGGGTCGACTTTGGTGAATTCATCAAATTCTGTGATGGAATAGATGAGCTAGCATTACCTGCTCCTGGAAGCTTATGACACTTTATGGAGAAGAAGTCAGTTGGTTCCGCTCAGGGTTGAGGATGTAAAAACAAAGATGATCATCGGCATAAAATATACCACGATCCTGCTAAGAAAAAGTAAGACCGATCGTGATGCAATTGGGAGGTGGCTTCAATTGAGCAAGAGAATGCAACTTGCACTAAATGAATGGCTCAATCAACTAAATGCAGAAACGGGACCACTATTTAGGGGGATCAATAGCGGTCAAAACATCATGAAAACCATTGGCGCGGAACAGATTAATAGAATCTATAAGAAGATTGCAAGGTTGAGCGAGATAGACTCAGATCTTGCTGGAAAGATTAACGGCCACTCTATGCGTGTTGGGCATGCTCAGGATCTGCTGAGCTCTGGCGCCAGTCTTCCCATTATTATGAGCATGGGGCGCTGGAGTAAGTCGGATAAGGTGATGCGGTATGTTGAGCAAATAAGTTTTAAAGTCTAGGTATTACTCAGTGTAAAAAACCTGCTCATGTTGGTGTTCTTCAATAAACTCATAGCGCACCGTTTTTTCAATGGCATCCATCAAATTAACGGGCGGTACAAAACCTGTTTGGCTGATAGCTGACTCATACACAGAGTTAGCGCAAAACTTTTTAACGCGAATAGAGCTAATTGGAAATTTACGGCCAGATAGCTTTGCAACAAGGTCGAAAACTTTACCAATACCTAATCCAACAAAATAAGGCATTCTAAACTTGATCTCAGAGGAGCGGCCTAGAAGCTTATTCACATGTCCTACCAACTGATTCATAGAAAAGTCAGGCTTATCAATGTAGTTATAAATATGAACGCCCGGCTTAAATGACATTGAATACTCTAAAAATGCAGAAACATTTTCTACATAGGCCATCGACTTACGGTTTAAACCATCTCCAACCATCACGAACTTACCCGAAGCAATTTGTTTTAATAAATTAAATACATTGCCGCGATTGCGCTCCCCAAACACTACGGTCGGCCTTACGATCACAAGTGTTCTATTTTCTGGGTCTTCGGCCTGCCAAGCTTTATATACCTGCTCTGCTTCCCACTTGGTGCGTCCATAATCATTAAATGGCGCAATCTTGCCAGATTCATTCGTCCCTAAGGGGGCAAAACCATACACAGCAACAGAGCTAGTAAAAATAATGGTTTGAATGTTTTTTTGATTAGCGACCAGGCAGAGATTTTTTGCGCCTTGCACATTCACATCATCATAAAGGCT
>Ga0209550_10000514_pt1 | contig 36741 bp, 36 predicted proteins | sample LauGreSuBDMM15SN_2_FD_187567 | JGI IMG/M metagenome (GOLD analysis project Ga0209550, IMG submission 187567) | Freshwater lake microbial communities from Lake Michigan, USA - Su13.BD.MM15.SN (SPAdes) (version 5) | ecosystem: Environmental > Aquatic > Freshwater > Lake | place: Lake Michigan... | reverse complement strand
TCAATTTTTACAAGGAGATGAGGCTATTGCAATTGGCGATTCTGCTGGTAAAACTACACAAGGTAAATATGCTGTTGCAATTGGCAATTCTGCTGGTAATTATGGACAGCAGTTTGGTGCTATTTCAATCGGGGCTTATTCTGGATATCTAAGTCAATCTAACGCAATAGCAATTGGTTATAGCTCAGGTAATTCCAGCCAGTACCCTGGTGCGGTGGCAATCGGATACCAAGCAGGGTATGTAAGTCAATCATATAACACTATAGCAATTGGTTATAATTCAGGTTATGCACGTCAAGGCTCCGGTGCGATTGCAATTGGTACAGAAGCGGGATACATATCTCAATTCCAAAACGCTATAGCAATAGGTATACAAGCGGGATACATGTCTCAAGGAAAAGCAGGAACTAGTATAGCAATCGGTTCACAATCTGGCTATACAGCCCAGGAGCAAGATAGTGTCGCAATCGGTGCACAATCTGGACATTTAAGTCAATCATTCTTTGGTGTATCAATAGGTTATCAAGCCGGTTATGTTAAATTCAGATCAGTTCGTTTATCTCAAGCAATTGGTTATCAAGCTGGAAAGTACACACAAAGTGGCGGTGCACTCTCAATTGGATATCAATCTGGATACAACGACCAAAGTGAAAATACGGTTTCAATCGGATACCAAGCAGGGTATGGGTTCCAAGGACCAAGTGCTGTAGCAATCGGATACCAAGCAGGGTATGTGTCCCAAGGACCAAGTGCTGTAGCAATCGGAATTGAAGCCGGTGCACTCATAACTCAATCACAAGGTCAATACAGTATTTGCATTGGTAAAAGTGCAGTATCTACATTTGCCAATTCTATTGTCATTGATGCGTGTGGATCGTTGTTAGATGCAAGAACTGAAGCAGCCTTTTATGTTGCTCCAATAAGAAGTGCAACTACAGTTACAAAATATAATTTATTGATGTATGATACAAGTGGTAGTGAAATTTTATACAGCAATGATGCAAATTCTTATGGCAATAAAAATTTTATTATAGACCATCCAACCAACCATAACAAATATTTGGTACACGCATGTTTAGAAGGTCCAGAAGTGGGTATCTATTACCGAGGTAAAAGTGAAATAACAAACAATAGCCATATTATTATTACCTTACCAGAATATGTAAAAAATATAGGATATGATTTTACTATCCAGCTAACACCTATTTTTTCAGGAAAACGAAATGAAATATTAACTTCTTCAACAGTAAATAATAATCAGTTTATAGTTTATGGCGAAAACGGTAAGTTCTTTTGGTTGGCGCAAGGAAAACGTGGAGATATAGAAGTCGAACCGTTAAAATCCGCCACAATAGTAAACGGAACCGGGCCATACAAATGGCTTACTCCAAAAAAGATTTAAAGCCGGTGAAAAATTACAACAATTACATTGACCTCTTACTAATGTGATATCAAATCTCCTAGAAAATAATAATTCGCAATAAAATTATACTCATCATATAATTTTATACACCAAGAAAAACATTACACAGTTTTCTCCAAAAATACGCAATAATTCTTATCAATCAATGTGTATCGCCCTTCGTTATCTCTCAAAAATTGATTAACTGCTTCAAAAGGATATTCATATGGATGTTCTTCGATTTTATCCACACAAAATGTATAATCATCTATTGCCATAACGCCACCTTTTCTTAATAATTGCCATGCCAAAAACAAATCCACAAATACATCCAAACACCTATGACTTCCATCCACATAAATGAAATCATATTGCATATCTGCCCGAACTAATTCCAACAAAACGTCAGCAGACCTACCCTTCATTCCTCTTATACGATCTTCTAATCCAGCCGCTTTTACATTTCTATAAAATGCTTTTTCAATGTCATTTTGCTCTATATTTTTCAATAAAGTATTGTTCTCCTCATTATAATTTTCCCACCGATCAATTCCTAGTCCAAATGAATTAGGTATTTTACTAACTATTTCTATTAGAGAAGTACCTGCATATACCCCCACCTCCAATATCCAATGTTGTTCCTCATTTGAATTTTTGGTCAAATAATGATCGATTGCTTTTTCAAATAGTGCTTTTGCATTTTTACGAACCGGTATATCATATGTCCAATTATGCATCCCTCTGTGCTCCAAATGATTTTCATTAATATATTCATCCAATAATTTATAAGCCTGATTTTCCCACGACATATTTTTCGCCCAATTGTAGTTTTTCTCTATAAGTTCTTCCCTTAGTTCTCTATTTTCCATAATCGAAAATAATTCAGTTAATGCATTTTCTTTCCACTCAGAACTATTTGCATCACCCTCTACACAAATACCTCTATTCCCTACCGTATTTTGCAATGCAGCAAACCCGTTTGTTATAGCCAATGTTTTTGATAAAGCCGCTTCTACCGCAGTCAAGCAAAAAGTCTCCATAAATGTGCACGGATATAGCCAATATTCCGAAGATTTCCACGCTTTTGCCAAGGTTTCTTTATTTACCCACCCATATTTATATATATTCAATCCTCCTACTAACTCATCATATTGCACATATAAATCCCGGATTTTTTGCATTAATTCTGGCGCAACATCGTTTACCCATTTACCGTTAACGTCGGAATATATATGTAGATTAGCTTCTGGATATTTTTCCACTATCTTAGGCCACATCAATAACAATTCATATAATCCCCGGTTCGGGTAAGAAGAATAGATAAACTTAAATGGAGTTTTAGGAGAACTTTCAACCATAGATATTTGTATATTAGATCGTGGCATTTCATCTTCGTGCATTTTGACAGTCCGTTCATTATCAAACTTGGCAACATCAATACCATAATAAAATGGAACAGTTATCTCCTTGAATTGTGGGAACATATTCGTAAAATAACCCACATGCCATTCACTCAAACAAAAAATCTTTTTCAATTTATTCGATAAAGGTATGATAATGCCAGATGGTGATAAATCGTGTAATACCATATACACGTTATCTACATTTCCAATGATTGCTACCGGAACATACTCCGAGAACCTGCTTATAATACAAGTATGGATATATTTAGAATTTGCAAATGGCATAAATTGCGCTATAGGAATGTATTCTACACCCTCAAATACGCTTTGTTCCAAACAATTGCAAAATACGATAACCTTGTAGTCGCCGCGTTTTTGAATATATCTCGCCATTTCAATGATATACGTCTCTGAACCGCCTACTCCCTTTGTTAAAATATCCGAGCCGGTCCAGGGTTCAAATCCGCCATCTGCAACAAAACACAATAATGGAGCAGTACTATTTTTATCAATTTTTACAACCAATTCATCGTTCATTTTATTCAATTTGACAAAAATATTATACCACGATACAATAACTCCATATTGGTCTGAATATTGGTCATTTTTTTCCAAAAATAGGCGGGTACATTTCTCTCCTAATACATAATTTTTAAATTCATAACATAATTGTGATAAAAACTTGGGCAAAAAGTGATAACTCAATGTAGGTTTCAAACTATATTGACAATGTATAGGGTATCCAATTTCAAAGCCTAATTTGAAATATTCATACGCAGTTTTTCGGTCGTTTTCCAAATAATGGTGGATTCCTAAGAAATAAATACTATCCGGACGAGTTTTATCTAATTCATAGGCACGTTTATAGAGAGCTTCACATTCTGGCCATGGTTTATCCAATTTAAAATTGGCGCACCTGGCTCCTTCAAATATAGCATCAACTTTTTCTTGTATAAATCCATCCACGGGATGGTTTACGCGCAACATAAAATATTTGAATGCATTTTCCCAATCACCTAATACATTATATGTCTGGGCCATATAATAGTATGACCGTGGATTATTCGGGTCTTCATCAATTTCTTCTTGTAATAAACGGATGTCTAATTGTTTACGCGCCATAGTTCGTTCCTCCATATATTCAAATCTCCCATCAAATATATTAGCGCAGCTGAATGGAACAATAACATTATTATTGCCCTTATCTTGTATAACTTCGTGTATTCTAAACTTGTATTTCAGCTGTCGGTCGGTTTTTAAAACCCGATTGGAGCCATATTCTACATCATTACTTATTATATATAAACTAAAAGAATCAGAGAATTGATCCCCTCGAACTTCAGTTAAAAAACTCCGCAAATCTCCCTTCATAACATAGGTATCATCTAACATTAGAGTAAACTTACAGCTTTTTCCTGCCAATTCTAATAGCCTATTTCGGCTGTCGCGAAAATTAATAAAAGGTTCTCGGTAAAGATTTCCTTTTTTCTTACCAACCAAGGTTCTCTCAATAATTTCTATAGTATTATCAGTGCTTCCCGTATCTAAAATAGTCCATTTATCCATTAAATGCATATTATCTTTCAACATTTGCTCAAATTGTTCTCCGCCATTCTTAACCATTATACACACATCTATTAAATTGTCATAATAGAGAACTTCTTCGTTTTCTACGGTTTGTATATAGTATTTAAATGTTTCATAAAACTTAATATTACAATCACGTGATATATATAGTGTTAAATTGGAATTGGCTAAATCTAACACGGTTTTGTATATACCCATTTTCAATATGCCAACATTTATAGGCGTAACAATGACGGGATGATATTTTTTGACAAATGCGGTATCAATACTTTCGGCATTTTCAGAAAATACTACACATCCACTTATTGTATCGTCCAATTCCCATTTTATATTTTGAATATTATGAGAACTTGCGTTTTTTATAATGTTTTCCTTATGTTCTTCAGAAACATTTAATAAATAAACTGATTGATATTTGTTTGCAACGGTAATAGGTATAAATCCACCGTGAGTAGGATTGTATATAACAATCGCATCGATGTTGTTAAACTTGAGTTCTCCCAAAAGAGAACATATACGTTCCATAACACCTAATTTGTCTAAAATAATCAAATGGTTATACTCATTATGAACAATGGTAGTAAACTCATTATCATTTACTTGATAGGAACGTCTATTTATATCGACTAACATATAAATAACCAAAATCAAATGTTTTTATATAGTTATATGAAGTTTTATATATTTATTTTACAAAACATACCTATATGAAAATTGCTCCAATGTAAAGAATTAAACATTTTTATCCGTATTTTTTGTGTTATAGATAGACATTGAATATTAGTCATTAGCATAACTATAACAAAGCTAATCGCTTATTCCTAAAATACGGAAAAATAGAGCATAAAATATATGATTCTATTATAAATATGAGTTCGTATGACTTCGATATAAATAATTATTCCATTGACGATTTAGAAAAGTTCCTAAAATTGGGCAATAATTACAATGAAAAAGCAGTAGTAGAACGAGCAAACTATATGCATTCTGCTATTATGAAAAGTATGACGGCTTCTTCTACAAAAATAAAAACCAAAAAAATAGAAAAAGAATTGGTTTCGTTTTTAGATGAAGCTAAACGTATTCTTATCGAACGTATTTCTAAAACTCGTATGGTAGTTATGGGCGATGATCATCGCCAAGTTATCAATAAAAATGACGCACCCGATTCCATTATGAGCTATATCCAACCTATGACAATTTTTCCCACCACAGTTGCACAGGGAACGCTAAATCCCTTAAAAAAACGCATAACCAACTATTCTCTTTGTATGAATACACTTTTCCGAGATTGTACCGGTTCAGTAGACGGAAATATGTTATTTGTATTACCATATCCACTTAAAAAAGTTATTTCTTTGAAACTGGCTTCTTTAGAGTTTCCAGATACAGTTTTTATGATTTCCAATGCAAAGAAAAGCAATCGTATTTTTATTAAAGAAAATGGAACTAATTTGGAAGCACTCATTTTTTTACCAGAAGGTAATTATACGGAACAAACTCTACCAACTATATTGCAATACGCTATCAACAGTGCTCTAGGATCTGCCGACAGATTCCGTGTAACCATTGACGAAATCAGCCATAGAATGACTATTTTGAATACCGCCAATACATTTAGTATGGAGTTCTTTAACAAAGCAACAAATACTATTTTATCGAAAAATCTGGGGTGGTATATGGGTTATCGTAGTGCGCTATATATTAATGGCGATGCATATGAAAGCGAGGGTATTTTTAATCCCGTACCGCTTCCTTACATTTATTTTACTTTAAATGACTATAACATTTCGAGTTCCACGACAATGATGGGATTTTTCGGGGATAACTATTTGGAAAAGAATATTTTGGCAAAAATACCCATTCCAGTATCTTCATATCAAATATTGTTCGATAATAACAGCGATTTAATATCGAAAAAACGCGAGTATTTCGGAACAGTAGATATATCTAAGTTCAGCATAAAGATTTTGGATCACCACGGCGATTTAGTCTGTACTAACAATATGGATTTTTCGTTTACTCTAGAACTCGAAATTGCCTATGATATTTAGTATAAACATCATTATATATAACATACATTCGAGTATATAACTCATCTATTTTGGACATTTTTTTACCCGTCATTGGTGAGGAGTATAAGCTCGATCCAAACCCGCCCCCCGGGCCCGAAGGGCCCGCTGTATAGCAAATACGCGTCATAATGCTTCTAATAAGTGATACAATAGTCATACTACAGTGATACAATAGTCATACTATAGTCATACTATAGTGCAAAAAATACACATTCTATTAGCAACGGAATGCAAATGCCAAAGCACCTACTGCAACAAGCCCCAAGACTAGCCCAGTATGATAGTATTTCTGCATTCCTCTATACATTTTCCCCCACGCTTGGATTTCCGATTGAGTTTTCAAATGGTCAGTCATATAGGTTGTTTTGGGAGACAAAATATAGTAAAAATAATTCGTAAAAAAAGAAATAGATACCACTATACACACTAATGGCATAGCCGAAAGTGGAACCTTTTTTACTTTTGAGTTATACACAATGAATAAAAGCGCTAAAACAAATCCTAGAAAATAACCATAATAATAAATACTAGTTCGCTCTTGCGCGATTTTTTTGTATGTAGGTAATAGTTCTTTTGAAAGTGTTTTTTCATAATCGCCTATTATATTTGATTGGTTTATAGCATACATCATATAAACCATTGCAACAATAAATACGAATGAGACAGCACAACTGAGTTTGCAGGGAGAAGCCATTTTATATTATTTATGGAGATATTTAGGTCGAATATAATATCCCACATATGTATATAAGAAAAATGCCCTACACTATGAGAAAGGTTCCCCGCAAAAATTGCTATCGCGTTAGCAAAAAATATACCAAAAAATCCAAACAAGCTAAAAGAGGAACTCGTAAAGTATTTGCTAAATGTGCAACCCGCGAAAATGCGGTCAAACAAATGCGCCTATTACGAGCACTAGAATACAATAAAAACTTTACATTTAGAAAACGATAGATACAACCAACTATATTACGTTAAATATAACCTAATATAGATATTTATGGTGATAATATATTACTTTTATTCCGGCGGTTTCAATACATAATTCATTATTTTCAGAGCCCCCGTTTTCGTTTTAGGTTTAACCAGATTTTTCTCCAATATAAATGATGCGAGTATATCTTTGAATAAATTGCAATCCATAATTCCTATAACTTGTTCATTGTCTTTTTTAAATTGTGGCCACAAAGTAGCCGATGTTATTGCCTGAGCACCTTCTTGTTCTGTCATATGGTCGTTCCACCATTTAACTACTATCCCGTAATAATCCCCCGTAATTTTATTCGTTTCCTCATTCAATATTTCTCGAATATATTCGTCATTTTTATCGAAATTAGACCGCAATTGTCCCATAATAGTTTCTCGTTCGCGATTGTTCTTCATCATTTTTTGGACGATTTCTTTAATTTTGAGTTCGTGTTCTCTCAACCGGGTCAACTCGGTCTCCCCTCCCGCACCCTCCTCTGATAACATAATACTATGTAGTGTATTACAACAATGCCACACTGCGCGCAATATTTCACCCGGTTCGTCGTATTTTAATAATTCATTGATATAACACACACATTTTCGCTCTGTTAGCCACTCAAACATAAAGGGGGCTTTATCAAACTTGTCTATCGTGGTATCTAAAGAAACCAACCAGGCAAATTGGATATGCTCGTTTTTCTTTAAATCTCGCTTGATTTTATCGCGCGATGTGCTATTTACTTTATTAGAATACAATTTGGAATCAGCTAATATAGTGAACCCCTTAAACTTCAGATGAAAATCGCCCTGACCTGCAACCAAATGCATATCTTCTATTTCAAATCCGTCGAAATCGCGGAATGCCCCGCGGGCAACCTCGTCGAATTGTTTTTCGCCGATTTTTCCCAGACTAACGGTCGTCTTTTTTTGTGTCATACCATCTATTTTCTCAACTGCTTTATCAAGAGAACTTTTAATGTGTGCAGTATGTTTGTCTTTTTCAGCCAAAATATGTTTCAAGTTCTCTAATTCTTGATTAACTAATTTCATTGCTTCTTCCCGGGTTCGTGCATTAGCAGTAGCAACTTGGGTTTCCAATGAAATAATACGGTTTTGCATATGTTCGCGCTCTTCTTTGTATGCGGATTGTAGACGCTCATATGTTTCCACTCGTTTTGCCACCAGTTTTTCGCCATTTTCTTCGCTTTGTGTTATAGAATGTTTGTATAATTCTTGCTGGACCGCTAAGTCTTTTTCTGCTTTTTCCAACTGGTCTTTAAAGGTTCTCCTTTCTTCTTCAAAAACTTGTTCTATTTCCGAACGAATAGAATTATATAACTCGTCTCCGGATAATAATCGCATATCTTCTTTTACAGATTGGAATGCGCGATATCCGCTTTTCAATACTATAGCGGTATCTTCTGGAGATAAATCGGAGAACCCGGGGGGCAGGTTCTCCAATTTAGGTATATAAATATTGATTTTTTTTAATAGGGTCATTGATATTGATGCTTGTATGGGTATAGAGATATGTGAAAATCCGTTTATATTATTGCGGAAAATGTATTTTTTTAGATATGTTCTCATATATCTAGTAATTATATTTTGTTCAATAATAACATAAAAACAACTCACTTATAGAATATTATGGAAGATATTTCTAGTAATAGGCTATATGAACTTGGAATAAAATATGGGACAGACAAGGTATTTCATCACGAATATCACGATATTTATGATTTTTTCTTAAAACAATTTTATAACTCATCTGGGACTATGTTAGAAATAGGCATACAAGATGGAAACTCACTCAATATGTGGTTAGAATTATTTCCAAATGCATATATTTATGGTATGGATATAGATAAATCATATATGGGAGAACGTCATTCTATTATTAAAGGCGACCAAAGTAAATTAGATGATTTAAACAATCTGAAAAGTATTATTTCTCAAAACAAAGAGATATTTTTCATTAATGATGACGGTTCTCATATACCAGAACATCAATTGTTAACATTTAATACTCTTTTTCCGACTTTACAAGAAGGTGGTATTTATATTATAGAAGATGTAGAAACTTCATATTGGACTAAAAATGGAATATGTGGATATGAAACACGCTATGGTTATAAACATCCCAATTCCATTGTAGAAATATTCAAAGAAGTTGCTGACAATGTTAATTCGGAGTTTGCAGGCAACCGTCCTAACCGGGTTATGCATCATAATATGATTGGTAGTATTACATTTTCCAGAAATTGTATTATTATTGTCAAAAAAACACGCCCTGAAAGATCATATAGATTCAGGGATTCTTTATAATTTATTATACAGAAAATTGCAAGGTTGTCTTTGGAGAAAATTGAAATAGTATTTACACAAATAAATACTCGCATATTCATTTATCTGATAATTTTACCCTCCCTCCTTTGAAAAATATGATATCTATTACGCGCACTATTCCTTATTCAATAATGGTTCACGCTTATTCAGAAAAGCATCATATTGTAAAATGCACGATAGCTGATTTATTACAAGCAAATGTCGTAAATTGGGAGCATAATCGTCCACCGGACAGAATTCGATGTGGAGAAATAGCCGAACATATATTTAACAGGCAATCTATTTTGGATTGTATGCTATATATGACATATGACAGTAATACGAATACTCTTTATGTAGTCGACGGGATTCACCGATTTACTGCATTGCAAATTATTTATAAGGAGAACCATAAACCTCGCGATTATATTACCCCCAATTTATTCGGCGGAGATGGCGACGCGAACTGGCTATACGAATCATACATACTCATTTGCATTCGCACCAATCCAACCAAGGGCGAAACAATTGATTGGTTTCAGACACTTAATAAAAGCAATCCAGTTCCTGATTTATATATTGTCAATACTGCAGAAGAAAAACGCAAAATAGTTGAAGAGGTTGCACAAGAATGGGCCCGCAATTTTAAGCAGCACTTTTCGCCTTCTCAAAAACCAAATATCCCCAATATCAATCGCGACCGGTTTATTGATATGTTGGACGGAATCTATGACAAACATCGCGCAAAATCCGTACATGACCTTAATGAACTATTATATGAAATGAATAACAAGATTCGGGAGAACATTCCGCCAAAAATCAGTCAAAATGCCATAGATAAATGCAAACAAAGTGGTTGTTTTCTGTTCCTTTTACCAAAAGATGTTCTTTTGGAAAGGATATAGAAGATTTGTGTGAATATTTTGTATTATATTATGTATTTGTATTGCACTGTATTTATTCTACCTACTTTATGCACATTTTTATTTGCATACAAATCACCATTTAATGGCTGCTCTCGTAGGTCGTTTGGTTTGAATACAAACAATCGGCAATATGGTATATCTAGATATGGCAAAGAACACTATTTGAAAAAACTCAATTCCCCCAATGTTACGGAACGCGAAGAACATATGTTTGCAGAAAGCGGATATAAACCTAATTCATCATCAGACATAGATGATTTATTGGGTATTTTGAATGGCACTTCCAATAAAAACTTGACCGCAAATGGAATTCATATTATTTTTAATCCCGGATTATTCGATTTTCAAGAAGACGACGACGACAACGACGATAGTGATGATGACGAGAATGATGAACCTGTATTTGGAGCATCCTCACAAACCGGAGAGTATAGACCACGTCGACGATTTGGATATTCTAGTTTGGGTCGCTCCGCATCTCAAGATAAGAAATCGGAGAACTTTCAAGTAGTTACCAATTCAGGTATAACATTTTCGGATGTAGGTGGATATGATTCTATTAAATTGGAGTTAAACCAATGTATTGATTTATTACAAAATCACTCGAAATATGCTGGTTATAATGTACGCATTCCCCGTGGTTTAGTATTCGAAGGCCCACCCGGAAACGGTAAAACATTATTAGCAAAAGCATTAGCAGGAGAGGCTAGAACATCGTTTATTTCGGTTTCTGGGTCCGAGTTTCAAGAAAAATATGTGGGCGTTGGTCCGGCACGTATAAGAGAACTTTTTGCCCTGGCAAAAAAGAATATACCGTGTATTATTTTCATCGATGAAATAGATGCATTGGGTAGAAAAAGGTCATCGGACGGCGAACCTTCTTCTTCTGAGCGCGATAGTACACTAAATGAATTGCTGGTTGCGATGGATGGGTTCAAAAATACAACCGGTATTTTCGTTATTGGAGCAACAAATCGCGCGGATTTATTGGACCCGGCGCTTATGCGCCCGGGGCGCATTGATAAACGCGTCTATATCGCTAATCCTGACCGAAAAACTCGCGACGCAATACTCCGTATTCATTTGCGCGGTAAACCCCGCGATGCAACTGTCCATATCGATGATTTAGTAGAATTGACCGAAGACTTATCTTGTGCCCAAATTGAGAACTTGGTTAATGAAGCTATGTTAAATGCACTGAAACACGGGCAAAAGTATTTCACTTCTGCGGACATAGAAACTGTTATGAATCGTATTTTAGTTGGATGGCAACCATCTGAACACCAATTTACGTCCAATATTATTGATATGATTGCTATACATGAAATTGGGCACGCCATTGTGGGTATTTTGTCTAAGCACCATTCCAAAATGACCAAAGTTATTATTAATTTGTCTGCTCCAAAATCACCCGGATATACCGTATTCGAGGCATCGGTTTCGTCGATTCTTACTAGAGAAGCCCTTTTCGAACATTTGATGATTTTACTGGCTGGACGTATTGCCGAAGAAGTTTTCTATGACGTTTCTGTGACAACTGGTGCTATAAATGATTTCGAAGAGGCGCTTAAATTGGCCGAAAAAATGGTCGTATATTATGGTATGGGTAAAAATATTATATATCCAAATATGAGTGAGAAATACAAGGAATTGATTGATATAGAAGTAGAAAAACTAATTAATGACGCCTATGCTTATTCGGAGTTTATTTTACGCAATGCAAAACCATTTGTATATGAAGCCGCTGAATTATTGAAACGCGAAAAAATAATCAAAGCCAACACATTAATTGACTTAATGAATAATAAATATCCGGAAGTTCTCCATCTAAAATATACTGATCGCAAATAGATATAAACATTATGCTATATTATATGTGTCTATAGCATAATGAATAGTGTATTTCACAAACGATTTCACCGACTTAGAAAGCGTACCGTCACGCAGTCCCTTACAAACACTTTAAGTAGTGGTTCTCATTCATTCATACACAATATCCAAAATATAATTGGATTATCTGATGTCCCCGGTGGTTCGTATTGTATATACGTAACAAATCATAATACCTATTGCATTATTTTTATTCATTATGTGCACACACTAAACGATTTTGACCTGGTTGCAAATAATATTCGAGGACTTCCTCCCGAAATAAATCGTATGATATCGGAATATTTACCTAGTTATATTACTTTGCAAATACGACTTGATTATACAGATAATTATCCATTTGATGCACCGAAATGGTCTCTCATTTCTTGCGATGATCGATTAGCAAGTTCTCTCAAAAACGCCGAAGAATATTATAGATATTTGATAGATAATCATAATAGTGTATATAGTCAGTGTTGGTCTCCTGCTATAGATATTGATAGAGATATTTTAATGTTTATTGTCCGAATCAATCATTTTGCCCATTTGTTTTTATAGAAATCTGTATATCCATATAAATATATGTCCCAATATATTTATATGACTGAGAAAATAGAACTCTGGTATTGCTATATATTGCGAAATACACATCCAAAATATCGCAATATGACCTATAACGGTTCTACGAACGACCCGGTGCGCCGGTTGCGCCAGCATAATGAAGAAATTAAAGGCGGAGCTAAAGCTACGCACGGCAAGGCTCAATCGTGGGAAATATATGCCCTTATGACCGGATTTCCCGACCATATCAATGCACTTTCTTGCGAATGGCGTATAAAACATCCGACCGGAAAACCCGGTTCGCGAGAACCACAATATCGTGGAGTAGATGGCCGAATAAAGGGGTTAAATCAAGTTTTGTGTTTAGATCGATGGACAAATCAATGTGTTATAGACAATCAGGATTTTGCATTTGTTCTCTATATTGCAAAGGATGTTGCGCATTTATTGGACCGCAGTGTTATACCATCCAATATTACAGTTGTTGAAGTAGAACGTATAACCAAAGACGTTTTCGAGCCATAGATTATATATGATACCAAAACACTATATCTATACAATAAAACAATATTATACCCCACAAAATAATATCTTCCAATTCATATGGTTTTGTAGCTTTCTGTAGTTTAAGTTCTTTTTTCTTTTCATCAATACACATTGTTATGTTTTGAAATAAATCAATATTATTTGCCTTTATATTTGTCAAGTTTTTATCGGTCAACCCACCAAAGCATTTTTCATATATAATATTTTGGTTAATTTGTTTTTGGATTTTTGTCAAAAATACTAAAAGTGCAACCCAAATCAAAAAATTACCACTCATTATGCTGTTGTATATTTATAGTATCCGATATTTATATGCATTTGTATTTATATTTAACGTCTCTACATATGTAGAACTAAAAATATATAAACATAATAGTAGTATATACTATACCAATACACGTATACACAGAATGCAATCTTATTCTCATTTTATTCGAACCATTATTTCCAAATCTAGTACTCACCGAGAACTATACAACAAAATATCGCCGATTTTATTCGATGTTTCCTTAAGAGACGGTATTCAAGGTGCTACTCCGATCGATTGGCCAACAAGTAAAAAGCGCGAAGTTTTCAATACTATTCATACAAAATATCAGCCACAATCTATTGAAATAGGTTCTCTATGTTCATATAAATTGCTTCCTATTATGGCCGATACTCGAGAACTTCATACATATGCTATATCCACTTTTACAGCTTCACATAAAGAACCTTTAAGAAGTGCATATGTTCTCATCCCTGCCGTTTCAAAAATACGAACTGCAATTAATTATGGTATGACACATTTTTCTTTTATTACTTCTGTGTCGGATAAGTTTCAATTACAGAATACCAATATGACACTTCAACAAGTGAAATCCGATTTTGTTAGGATGTTTGAAAACCTAAAAGGAGAACCTAATGGCGATAAATACAAGAAAAAACTGTATATTTCTTGCATTAATGAATGCCCTATTTCTGGAAAAATCGACAATGATTTTATAGTACGCGAAATATTGAGTTATAATTCCGACGAGTTCTCGTTTGATGAATTATGTTTATCCGATACTTGTGGTTCTCTGTTATATGATGACTTTACGTATATCGTTGAAACCATTCATTATTTCGGGGTTCCGTTGTCCAAGATTTCTCTGCACCTACACGTTTCTGAAACCAATTTGGAGAACTTGGAACATATTTTGCGATATTGTTTTCGCGCCGGTATTTGCAAGTTTGATGTGTCTATGGTCGGAACCGGGGGGTGTTCAGTCACAATGCGTAGAGAAAAACTATTGTCTAATATGACATACGAACAATTTTATCAGATATTGTATAAACACATTAATGCAGTTGTAGAAAATACTACTCTATAAAATGATATAAACATTTGGTTATATCATATTACACAGTATAAATGCATACCCGAAGTCAATCCAAATTATCTCAGTCTAAATCAGTTGTTGTTATATCTACTACTATAGAACCAGTTTCTAGGCCTCAATCATCTTCTCCAGCAACTCGTTCTCAAACTAAACGAGATGCGCCGGTGTTTGATTTTACGGAATCAACTTCGGCATGGCTTCAGAATAAGAACAAATTGGAAAATGGAATGTATAGCTATAAAACATCAACTGTATCTAGTGGAATTACCACTCGTTCTGGTTTAGTTTTGTCTGCATAAATGTATTGTATAATATAAAATAATATAAAAACTAACTAATATGTGTTATATACATAATACATATGAGCTCTATAAATACTCAATCGACTAATAACGTATCTAGTGATACTATAACAAAAAGCGTTATGCTAGAATTAGAGAAAAGGGCAGAAATAGAGGTTGCACAACTTGCGTCTAATACAGACCAAAAGCCAGATTTTGGTGAAAAATTGGTTTCTATAATGTCATCCGGAGCAAAAGAGTTTAAAGAAAAAACTGGTCGCCAAATGACATACCGTGAAATGCGTGCTATGTACGGATAAGAGAATGACAATATTAACTTTACTATATATTTCATATTTATATCTGATAAATATAAAATACTTTTATACACATAATAAACTCGGGTCTTGTTTATCCAAATAAACAGCTTTCAAAAGGTTTCTAGTTATTTTATCGTTATTTTTTTCTACTCCACCTGGAACCGTATTACCTAGAGATTGTTTCATTATTTGAAATGACCTTTTGAAATCATTGGAATCCAATATTTTATAGTCTGGATGTTCTTTATTCCATTTACTTATTTGTTGAATATTTCGAAATGCAATGCGGCGTATCGCTGCCTTTATTTTAGCTTGATCCAAAGTATCTTTTACCCATATACTGTTTTCTCTCACGTGTACAGTCTCGCGTTTTACATCTGTGCAATGCACTGGGCGAGTATATATATCCAATTCTTTGAGACCATTCATAAATATCTGTGTTATACCTTCCACATAACCTTTATCGGCCACGTTCTCCAAATCATCAAAATTAAGTTTCAAGTTTTCCACAAAATCGGACAAATTGATTGCATTTTTACATTGTTCATTTAAGAAAAACTGGATATTGAATTGTTTGTTATTTGAATTATTGTTATTATTATTATTACTTGCAATAGTTGAATTGTTTGCCGCTACAATTTGTGTATTTTTAACTAATTCTAACATAACTTTATTTTGTTCAATTAATAAGTTTTTAAACTCTTGATTATCGCGCATTAGCTCTAAAATCAGTCTGGTTGATTCAGATGGTTGTATTTCCGGATGTGGATTATATGGCGGAACGATTATGTGAGTATTTGCATACGGTGAAATCACTGCATTAGTTAATTCATCCATAGATATTTCACACGTATTTTGCTGTGCCGGTTCAGGGACAGTACATAATGTTCTATGTCTGCTTAGACCGGATCTATATTGGTAAGTTTTTCCACAATGACACGATAATCTGCTTTGGCGTTTTTCGGCGTTTTCTGGCATTTTTTTGTTATCATTTGTTATCATTTGATGTTTTCGAGTGGATAAATGTCTATCAAAATCCGATTGTTTACTGCATTTGAAATCACAAAAATCACAAGAAAATATTTTGGCGTTTTTTGGCGTTTTTTGGCGTTTTTCGGACGACATATGTTATCCTATAAATGATAACGAGAAAAACGCCTAAATGGTTTAACGCAAAATATAAATATTTTTATGCAGTCATTTTGAAACGTATTTTTTTGGGTTTCTTACCATATCAGTGTTACGCACGTTTTTTTCAACATTTTATTTCATATATTAAAAAATGGACATAGTTAGGAATGTCCATTTTTCTTCCGCTGTCCCTTCTTTGAACAAAAAAACTGTGCAAAAACGTGCATACACCATACATCTATATTTTTATTGTACTCAATATATTGCAACCTGAAATATGCTTTAGTATATGTATATTTTCATATAATTAAACCCATCTACCATTAAAAAACTGATGAAAGTTCTCTATTCCTCCTCTAAAAAATGCAATCCACATAGATATATTACCAGAACCACATACTACGTGTTTGCATTTCGACATAATAATAACAATAGCTAGGAAATATTTGGAGAACTCGTAATTCATATGCGGCATAACCTTATCTACGGTATTATCGCATTTACGGATATGTCTTATTTCATCACTGAACAAAATGTGATCTGGATATAATTGCCCAAATTCTTCGATAAAATCAGTTTCATCACTTTGCAACAAAAATCGGACCCCCGGGTAAGCCTCGCGTATTTCTATAGATTTTTGAATAATATCTTCGTATGTACACAATTGAGTTTCGCGCTGTTTGTCATTTCCCCTATGAAAAAGTACACAAATATTTTCATAGTTCCCAGAAAGCCCATATTTGTTTTCCATTTTAGAAACAATAGTCATTATTTCTTCATTCGGCGAAAAATACTTGCGAACTAAAGGAGTTATTCGACTAAATTCTAATTGTGAATAATACCAGAACTGCCATCCCCAGTCATAGTTTATACCCCCTCTATATTCAATAGGCTCTGAATACTTGCTATAATGATCGAAATAATCATATGTTATATCGCGTTGTTCTCCATTTGGTTTATACATTTTAAATAAATCAGATGAATCTACACCTATTGGCAATGTACCACATTGATTTATATGTAATACTATATCACTTAAAATAACGGAACAACAACTGAAAAACCCTTCGCCGTGTATAATTTTCAACATTCTAATAAAAATTAATATGAGAACCTTTTATATTTATATGACCAAATAACTATATAAATATAAAAACATAGTACTAATTATTAAACTTAGAGCAATGAAATTATTACTACTGGATAGAGATTTTCACCACAAAAACCGAGCAGCATTATATGCATATAAAAGTATTCATATAACTCCGTTTTATTGGCCAGAGGAGTTGTCTAGATTCAATTTGAACGAATACGATGCAATATATAGTCCGGCACATCCCATAGATGTATCCAAATATCCAAATACTCGGTTCATTTTTGGCCCACATTTTAGCGTATTTCCGGAACAAAACCTACAGTGGATAAAAGGACCGAATACACTGTATATTCAACCTAGCCAGTGGGCAGCAGATGTATGGAGCGTATCGCCGTTGTGTAAAGATATAGATATAAAACCGGTTCCATTTGGTGTAGATACTGATCGGTTTATTGAAACTATTCCATCAGAACAGAGAACACAAGTATTTGTATATTACAAAACCCGTAATCCTGGAGATTTGCAATTTATACTAGACAAATTGCAAGAATTTGGCTTGACATACACACTGTTCTCCTATGACAAACGATATAATGAAGCGGAATATATAGAATGCTTACGCAATGCAAAATATGGTATATGGGTAGGTAGGCACGAGAGTCAAGGATTTGCTTTAGAAGAAGCTCTTTCGTGCAATGTTCCATTGCTAGTATGGGATGTATTATCAATGAATCAAGAGTATGGACCGAATTATGACGATATACCAGGAACAGTAGTACCATATTGGGATAACCGATGTGGCGAAATATTTTATAAAAGAGAACATTTAGATTATATGTATAAATTGTTTATGTCAAAATTGCATGAATATAGACCGAGAGAATATGTTCTCTCAAAATTAACCATGAAAAAATGTGAGCAAGAGTTTTTGAAGCTACTCACTAAACACTAATATCTGCCATGCCAATGATAAGATACGTAATCGTATATATCATTGTGTATTTCTTGAAAATGTCGTATATCTTTATGGCGAAGTTCTCGCAATTGTATTTTATTGGGGTGATATTTTAACATAAAGTTGAAATATATTTCGTATTCACTTGCACCAGACGTGTTATATTCCACTACACAATTCCAAAAAGCCTTCCAAAAATCCAGATTATGTTGTTGTTTAACTAGTTCAAATAACTCTATTAAATATGGTTTTTGTAGTAGCATATGGTGACAAATTCCAGATTTGTCCTCAAAAACTCGCTCTAAACTTGGGTGCATGCGATTCATGTGGGCAAAGTAAGGTTTATGGTGTTCATTCGTATAAAAATACAATCCAACGTCGTTATCATTAAAAAATTGAGTAGGTTTTAAAAAAAATGTATCGCCGTCAATGATAAGGACATTATCTAATATATCAGGTATAACAAATACTGCATATAGTTTAAGCAATTGCTGTAAATACCAGTTTTGCCGACATTCTTGTCCCATTATAGATACTATATCTGATTTGGAAAACGGGTAAATGTTTTCACTTATAGTAATACATCCATTTACTAACAATGTGTCGTCGTATGAAACTAAATAAATATTACGGAAACCAATTACATTTTGTTTAGTATATTGAACAAGTATATGTATAAAATAAATATCATTAGGTCCTACTGGAATTACTATGTCAAATAGCATCATTAGTAGTATATTATGATATTACTGATGATCTTTTAAATATATTTATCGACAAACAAATAATCGTTATGTGTTCCATCCCAATGAGGATTAGTAGATAAATTATAATTAGAAAAGTTGGAATGCAATACGTAGTTATGAGTCGTATTACTATTATAGTATTTATATTGGTTTTACAATTTGTTGCTATGATATTAAATGATATTTTTCGAATAATTTGGTATTTTCAAGCACAATGTAGCTATTATCAGCCAACAATTCGTGATCTGTAGCAGTTGATAAAACATATTTATAGCCAATACTGGATTCTTCGGCAGTTCTATATGTATGGTGCCATGTTTCAACAATGGGAATACTTTTGCACATTAATACTTCATAAAATCTGAAAGACCAAGATGTATCTCCGGCTGGACACAGTACATATTTACTTTGTTTCATAGTATTAAAATAAAATAAGTTTTCTTGCACGATTCTATATTGTGAATCTCTCGACTGGTCGTGGTGCTTTGGGCAAAATCCTAGTTTTTTATCAGAATAATCAAAGTCTCCGAGTAATTGCCAATGAACATTATAGTCGGTATTGATAAAAATAGAATTGGATGTAAAATGTTGTTTTACAAAGTCAATAACCCATTTTCTATTTTCATAGGAAGATTCCATTGACCCTATAAAACAAAAATCGTGTTTTTTAGTATTGTCTAGTTCATTTATTTCATTACAATATTTTTTAGCAAAAATAGCAATAGGCGGTCTGTATAGTGGATATGAAACAGACGATATATCTAGATTACTTTCTATAAATGCGTCTTCCAAATGATATTGTAAAGCCATGTATCCTTGACACCAACCCAAATCTAATTCGGTCATAATTATCGTATATACTAGTTGAAGGATATTTTTATATAATTGTTTTCGAATATTATTATCTACCCGTCCAAGTTTTTATAATAGTTAGATGTGAATACCAATCAAAACAAGTTCTATATCTCTCAAACGAAACTGATCCAAAGCCTTCACAATCGTGTATTAATCCCATGATAGATGGGTTTTCATTTATAAGAGGGTCTTCTACACAACAAACCAATCCAAATATTCTTTCCAAGTTACATCGTTGATTGCGGTGTTTTACTAATTGAAACAAATTGAATAAGTTATATTTTTGCACTATAGCGTCTAAGAATGTATATGTAATAATGGATTGAGTTCCAAAAGCGCCTTTCCACAAATTAGTGTCATTATAAACATTTGTCAATAATTCGGTATTATTTAATACTTGTAATAATTCAAGTTCTGCCGATGGATTGTTCCATTCGTGCGAGAAATGCCATATAAATCTTGCAGTATTGATATTATCAATAGGCAATTGTCCATTCAAAAATGAAGAGTCGTGTATAACAATAGCCGTGTCAAATAGATGATATTTATGGAAATAATAATATCCTAGAAGTTCTCCTGCCCCGGGGAACTCACTTTGTATGACAAAACAGTTCGTTAAATTATGGTCAGTTTTAATATATTCATAATTGCTAGCATCGTCAATTATTATAACAATATTATGGGGATAATATTTGCGAATGCATCTATAGCATTCATTCCATATTTCATTTGTTTTTTGGCATCTCACATGCCTGGTAATAACAATCCCTAATTTGTCCATTATATGATATTACACGATTGTATTATTTAAGTATTTTACTAGCCTATTATATAAACTTATCTAATGCTTTTGAATGAATATGCAAATTAAATACAGGATAAGCGCAATCATTACCACTAGCGTCTTTAAACACTATATAGGGGCATCTAATATCATCAAAAGCATTCCAAATAAATTGGTATTGGTCGTATTTAATAATGCAAGTTTCATTCACAAATCCAGTGGTGTCTCCTGAAATATTACGGGGGTCAACTCCACCTAAATATTGACCTATAGCGGCTGCGTCAAAAATCATATTAAATTGTTTAAAGTTTTTGGTGACAAATTGGTGTTCTGGAGAACCATTCGGGTCATTGATAAAAATAGGAAAGTTATCAATAATACCAGTTTGACTTTGAATAATGGAAAAGTTCTCCATATCATTTTTTGCAAAGTCGTATTTGTCTAACACGGTCTTGAATATATAATGATTCGGAATAAACATTATACTGGCAATATTGCGTGTGAAAGTATCGAATGGTAAATATATTTTGGTTTTATCTAATAGCTCATCTAACATATCCACATTATGATAAATGAGAACATCGTTCTCCAAATGAATAACATTTTCTATGTTTCTAGAGCGCATAAACTCGTATAAATAAAAGAATCTGGCAGAAGTAAGGGCCCAGAATCCTCCGCGAAACTGATTGTCTAATTGCGTGTTTTGATTGTAGTTATAGGAATCAGTCAATTCTTCTATAGCAACAAGTGTAATGTTCTCTGAAAACTCGGAGAACCTTCGAAAAAATGCCACGTTAGTAAGAACATAGATAGACTTATGTCCAAGTCTAACAAGTTGTTTTATATTTGTAAGAATATATTCTTGAAAATTGTTTATACAAGCGAGAACTATGTGCATCTTTATTGTATAATTGTATTATTAATCATTTAAATATATTTAAATCAGTAATAGTATTAAATGTTTTCCCAAAATCAAATAATAAAAGGTGAAAGATTGCAACAATTGGCCGATGTGTATATCGGATATCCGGAAGATTTTTGTTATAATCCATTAATAATAAGAGAACCTGAGAAAACACGTAATATAATATTCATAAATAGTGAGTATGATAATCCCCCAACAATATTTTGCTACACACATTGCCTAAATGCATTTGCAAAAATAATAAAGTATTTTAAAAATCCGTTTGTTTTGATAACCCATAATAGTGATAGTATAATAGAAGACGACGAAACTACCAAATATTTATTGGAGCAACCAATCATAGTAAAATGGTATGCACAAAATCTTACAGTTATGCACGACAAACTGCGTGTTTTACCAATAGGTATAGCAAATGACCAATGGCCTCACGGAAATACAGATAAAATAATGGAGAACCTAGATAAACCAAAAACAAAATCTGTGTATTTTAATTTTAATATAGGTACAAATGAGTCAAAACGCAGAGAATGTTATAACAAATTGTGTACAAAGTTTTCCCAAGAACCCACAGTATCCCCGGAACAATATCATCAAATCTTATCGCAATATGAGTTTTGTATATGTCCGGAAGGCAATGGAGTAGATACACATAGGCTATGGGAAGCTATATATTTGAAGTGTATTCCTATTGTATTACAAAGTTATCATATAGATATTCTGAGAACCCAATTAAATGTACAGATGGTAGTATTGAACTCGTGGGATGAACTGGATATATCTAAATTAGATTATAATAGCTATCCAATGCATAATACCGAGTATTACACCAGATTACAAATGGATTATTATAAGAAACAAATTGCACAAGATGTGGAGAACATTCAAGGATTTGCTAAGTCCAGAGGACGTAGTCCCTCCGCCAAATCCGTAGGATTCGGGAGAGACGAAGTCTCATACGAAAATGCATACATAAATAAAAAAAACATAAGTTTAATACCATCTATAATAGATACTCCTAATAAACCATTGTCGTATAATGCAGTGCGAAGCGTATATACAAAACAAGAACGATTTGAACAAACAAAGACTACGATTGATTCAGTAAGAAGCCGTATTCCTAATAACAAAATAATTGTAATAGAATGTTCTCCTTTAACAAAAGAAGAGAACCAGTTTTTCTTGGAAAATACGGACATATTTATTAATTTGTATGACTTACCAGAAAAATCTTATATAGAAAAAATACACTCACATTCCAAGTCTATGGGTGAAGGAACAATGACTATCTATGCTCTAGAATACTTATTGACAAATAAAATAGAGTACGACACATTATACAAACTAAGTGGTAGATATAGACTAAACGATAAGTTCTCTTATGAAAAATATAACAATAATGAACAAGTACTGGTGCAATATTATTGTGAAAAAGAATGTGCATCTACCATATTGTATAAATTGCCGAGAGAACAAAGCCTACAATGGTATGCATTTTTACAGAACGCAAATCATTATTTTGTGAATTGTTGTGGCTATGAAAATATTTTTGCAATGTTTTTAAGAGAATTGGAACAACAAACTGAGAACGTAGTAGTTCATATATCGCAAATGGGTGTGTGTGGAAATATATCTGTATGTGGGGGATATGTAGAAGGATAATAACATGTATATAGATTATATTTATGAACAATTCGTTTGTATGATTTAATATTTATTTTATATTATTACATAAACTAGTACAATGAGTTTAATTGATTTAGTGGATAATTCAAGAACCGATAAAAATACAATACACTCATATTTAGAGATCTATCAAGAATTATTATCAAGAAAACGAGATACAGCAAAAAATGTATTGGAAATAGGTATATGACATTTTAAAAAATCACGATTTATCAATGGATGGGCCCTACTGTTGATTTTTCACAATTTACATTGCGAAGTTTGGACAACTTTAATAATAGATGTCTGCATCATTATGTTTATAACAGTGACTTATTGTTAGAGCTTTGTAATTTTTTACATTGTGAGTTTGTATATACAGTTACTTTAGGATTGAATATTTGGTTTATAATGAAAAAACCAAGTGAATTACAAGAATAACGCATATATAAATATATACTGCATAAATCTATATAAATATATTGATATAGATTTACTATTAATGGAACATAAAATAGTATTCATATCAGGTCATTATCCAAAGGGTACATTTTATGCAAATCGAACAAGAATGTCTATAGAAAAATATACGAAATTACACGGATATAATTTTTATTACAGTGAAGAAGTACCTGATGATACATCTACGCATATTTTACATTTTCACAGGTCATTAATAATACAAAGGGCTGTGTTAGTTTTTCCGGATGCAGAATGGTTTGTATGGTTGGATTCGGATGTTTATGTAAATAATTACGATATGAAGGTTGAAGATCAAATTAATTTGACAGATGAAAATATTTTGTATCATTTGTTCCATGAAAATAATTGGGGATTGTTTCCAATCAACACTGGGGTAAAGTTTGTCAATAAAAAGGCATTGCAATATGAAGAAATGGTATGGTCTTTGCGAAATACTTATCCGTGGAATACATTCCCATATGAACAAAAGACTATTTATGAACATATATTGCCGCAAATTCCAAATCAATATATTATTCATGACCCATATATTTTAAATTGTATTATAAGAGCTTATCCTGATAAAGTTGCAAATGCATTATTTGTTCATATGTGTGGAACAAGTGAAGAAGATAGAAATAAAATAATGGAAAATATACTAATATAAATATAATATACTAATATAAATATAATATACTAATATAAATATAATATACTAATATAAATATAATATACGTTTGACATATATGATTATAGGATACATACATATATGTCAAATAGGTAATTGGGAAGGTTCATTAAATATGATATTTTCTAAAATATAAGAAAGTAGTTTATATGAAGTTGTAAGCGAGATAAGATGTGGTATATTAACTGACCATAATAATACCACGGTAATTAACAACAATATATTGCTCGATAAAAAGATAAAAATTATATATATAGGTACTTGTAGTGAATATGAAAGACCTACCTTATTACATATGCGAAACTCCGCAGAACTAGATTCACCTGAAACCGTATATTTTTATTTTCATACTAAAGGCCTAAGATGGTTTGGAACCGATAAAGAACAAAATGTAGTTGATTGGATAAATTTATTGATATATTGGAACATAGAAAACTGGAAATGTGCTATTGATAAATTGATTACTTATGATACATATGGATGTAATTATTATAAAAAAGATGGTAGTTATCCAGACCATTATTCTGGTAATTTTTTTTGGGTAAAAAATAATTATGTAAAATTATTAGATAACTATATTAATAGTGGTTATAATGATCCAGAGTTTTGGTTATGTTCAAAGTCAGGTAAATATTTTAACGTATATAGTAGCGGATTAGAAGGTATGGGTCATTACAATAACCCATTTCCTGAAAATATTTATAGATCTATATAGTAAATTAATTAATGTCCATACGTTGAGATATTAAACATATTGCTACAATCTTGGACAAACTCTTCATCAGTTTTTACAACCGGGGGCAATATTTGCCTTGTAAAAGAGCTACAACAATGAGTGTCAATTCGTCCATAGTAGCTTCTAATTGGAGAACTTCGCCAGTTTTGATATTGAGAATGCGTATATTGCGGTCATCGGCAACCAATATTTTCCACAACCAAGCATAAACGACGACTTGTAATAGGTGGTCTATGGTTATTTTGCTAGTGCATTTGAGTTCACACAATGTATTTTCGGTAACTAAATCTACTCTAGCGGAGAACCTAAAGACAGTTTTACCATTGAAATACGGCAACATTATAGCGTCTATATCTTCATGTTCTTTATCCATAGAATAATCAATAAGAACTTTTTCAAAAACAGGTATTTTATGGCGACATTCAGTTAAAACATGTGCATCAAGACGTTTAAGACATTTAATCACGTTCTCCCTATTAAGCCAAGTATACTGGCAATATTGCGTGTGAAAGTATCGAATGGTAAATATATTTTGGTTTATCTACTATTCTCATTTCTAGAATATTATCCATGGAAAACGATTATAATGATATAACTCATAAACAATATATAGATTCTGTTTTATCTGCAAATAATTTTACTGTAGATTATGTTGAAGGTAATGGATGGGGACCGTGTAGTAATAATTTTTACGAAGTATGGAAAAGGCAATAATTATATAATACGTTTTATTCAATAATATAAAAAGTATTATATTATATATGACATAATGCATTATAATGCCATCATTCTAGCTATTTATAACGAAAGTTTAGATGTATATAAACCAATGAAATTACGTTCAAATGATTACTATAATAGGTTTTCACAAGACATAAAAGTATTTTACATAACATTTAGAGAAAATCAGAATGAAGAAATAATAGAAGATGGAGAGTTTTTGTATTTTAAAGGAACCGAAAGTTTTAAGCCCGGTATAATTATGAAGACAATAAAGGCTATGGATTATATAAACAAACAGTATTCATATGATTATGTAGTTAGAACCAATGTATCCACTTTAATAAATATTCAAAATATGCTCTATTATTTTTCTACAATTCCAAAAAAAAATTATACTGGAGGATTTGTTTTGTTTAATTGGTTTTATAGCGGTACATTTATAGTGGTTTCAAAAGATGTTTCTGAATCATTATGTTCTATTGATTGGAGCAAAGAAAATATATATGAAATAACTGATGATGTTTTAATAACTGAGGTGATGATTAAACACCAGTTTCCGGTAAATGACATTTATAAAACAAACTACACATTCGAACATTGTGACAATAATAATATAGCTCTACACGATGATATAGAATATAATATTGAAAAATATGCAAATGTTTTGTGCTATAGGGTACGTAATGATGCTGATCGTAATGTAGATTTAAAATATTTTGATAAAATAATACGAAGGTTAATTTCTAACTGAAGTATTTTTATCTAAAGTAATGTATGAATCTACTTATTTGAAATAAAAATAGTTTTTACACAATATAATATCCAAAATATAACATAAACGATACGACATATATACTACTATATGTCGTATTTTGACAGTATTTTTGAAACAAATATAACGAGTCCGTTAGAAACTATTTTTGAGTTAGGAAGTAGAGATGTTTTAGATGCTATAAAATTGCAAAATAACTATAATTGTAAAGTGTATGCATTTGAATGCAATCCGGATTGTTTATTACAATGTGAAAATAACTACAAAAATATAGCTGAATATACAAAATCACAGGTAATATTAGTCAATAAGGCTGTATGCGAATCAAATGGACCTATATCATTTTTTCCATTTGATTTATCAAAATACAACAATATGGGTAGTTCTTCAATGTTTAAAATAGATTTTTCACGCAGATCTCTCACTAACCCATATTACAATATCCCTAATCCACAAAAAGAAATAAAAGTTAAAGGCATACGATTAGATACATTTATAGATAATAATAATATAAAAATAGTAAATATGATATGTATGGATTTACAAGGATATGAATTGAATGCATTAAAGAGTATGGGATCAAAGTTAAATAGTGTAAAATATATTATAACAGAATGTTATATTGAAAATACATATATAAATGGTGCTAGTTTTGTAGAATTAAATAATTATTTGCAGAAGTATGGATTCGAATATAAATGTAGTAATAAATATGGATATAATTATCCAGATATAGATTGCAGGGGATTTAGTGAGTTTGATGCATTATTTATAAATATGCGTTTATGAGAACATATTGCGACAATCTTGAACAAATTCATCATCGGTTTTTATAACCGGGGCGCAATATTTACCTTGCAAAAGAGCAACCACAATGAGTGTTAACTCATCCATAGTGGCTTCTAATTGTAAAAGTTCTCCAGTTTTTATATTAAGAATACGTATTTTACGATCATCAGCAACTAATATTTTCCATAACCAAGCATAAATTACAACTTGTAATAAGTTGTCTATGGTTATCTTACTAGTACATTTCAGTTCCCACAATGTATTTTCGGTAACTAAATCTACTCTAGCGGAGAACCTAAATATAGTTTTATTATTAAAATGTGGAGCTAATATAGCATCAATATCTTCGTGCTCTTTATCCATAGAATAATCAATAAGAACTTTTTCGAAAATAGGTATTTTATGGCGACATTCAGTTAAAATGTGCGTATCAAGGCGTTTAAGACATTTGATAACGTTCTCCCGATTTAGCCAAGTATATTCATCCGGTTCTATTTGTTTCAATTTAAAATAGAGTCGCTCTTGTGTAGCAATATAGATATTAGATTCATACAAATAATCACTGATTTTTACGCATTTTTCAGGCATATTTTGTATAATTTCTTTTAGATATTTGTGTTCATAATCTTTGCTATCTGACATATTGTTCTCCACCATTTTTTTCAAAATATTGGGTTCTTGACCCGGGGTTTTCCATTTTTTTTGAATATGATGATAATAAATACATGGTATAGCAATACCATTTATATCACTGACGTCCTCGTAAAATCCTTGTCTGGTTTTAAAGACTGTAGGTAATTCTATTTCATCTGTTTCTAAAGGTTCTCCAGAAAGTCGGACAACAATACGATCAAGCAGTGGACTAATTTCCTCTATAACATTTTCTGGAACAAATGTTATTAGACTAGTTGGCGTAATATTGAATCTAGGAACGAGTGTTTTTTGTTCTGTTTCCAGATTTCTTTCGTAAAACAGTGATTGTGGAGTTCCTTTAAAAGAAATATATGGCTGCATTTTCATTTCGTGGTGATTCATTTTGAGAAACTCGAGTGGTCTGTCTGTATCAAAGTCATTTTTTTCGAGCAAATAAAGACTATCAGTTGCTCTGGTAGTTCCGACATAAAGAGTATTCGGACATATTTCTTTAGACGCATTTTTGGCTTTAAAGTAATAGCTATTGTCAAATCCAACGACAAATACATATTTACGCTGGCGGCCTTTTACGGAATGAAAAGTGGAGAACACGACTTTACCTTCAATAACTTTTTCATCAACGTTTTCAGTTTCAAGCATAGGAACGTGGCAAGGAATATCGTTTTCTACGAGAGCGTTCTCCATTTTTCGTATATAACTATTCTGACCTTTGACTGATGCACATAGAACAAAAAAGTCGGATGGTTTAGCACCCATTCCTAATAATTTTTTAATTTGTGCAATAACAAATATTTCGGTATTTCTACGGCTTTGTCGGTAATAAAACACTTGTTCTCCATCTTTACAAGAGAACATACGTTCTTCGCCCAACATAACGTTATTAACGAAACTAGCCATTTGTTTCGTAATACGATAAGACATTTTTAAAGTGCATCGGACAAAGTCTTTGCTAATAAGTTGAGGATGGAGTTCCCATATTTGGTCTCCCATAGTAAGAAAGCGGGTATCGGCGCCTTTGAATTCGTATAACCCTTGTTTATAATCGCCTAAAATGAGTAATTGAAAGTTGCCGCCCATATCTTTAGAGAACTTTAGCATAAATTGGAAATAAAGAAAAGACATATCTTGTGTTTCATCCAATACAATTAATTGAAATATTGGTATTTCAATTCGAGGTTTGATATTATTGAATAGAATATATCGTATAGCAGTGTCAGTATGCGCCGACAGCATATAGTATTTTTTGGCTAAACTATGGAAAGTATGGACTTCGATGTTCTCTATTTGGAGAACTTTGGTTTTTTCTTTGATTTCTAAACGCAACATAGAGTTATAAGTCATTTGGAGAATATTGATACCTATAAATGCTTTAGCAACAGACAAAATAGTGGTACTTTTACCAGAACCTGCAATAGCATCTACAACAACATTTTTTTGAGTTTTAAGTTGATTTATTACGAACAGTTGTTCGTCGCTAGGTTCATTCATTTGTAAGATTAAAATAGATTTTACTATGTAGTATATGGTGTTTGTTTTATATCATTTTATGAACTATAATGGAGAACTAACTAGACGTATATTGCAAAATATAAATTGCGAATTAAGCTATTTATATTATGTTTTAGATTTTTCTACTGTAATTTTTTAGTTAAATATATCAATTTGGTACAAATAAAAAATCAGGTCCATTAATATGTAAAACCTCATATCCTAATTCCAATATATTTTTAAACATAGTTTTAGTATGATTTATATCGAACTCCCCATAATGGTTCTTCCACACCTCCATAATAATAACAGGTCTACATTTTCGTATTGTATTAATGGCGCCATCAATTACGAATGTTTCGTATCCTTCTACGTCAATTTTTATAAAATTTAATTTATCTAATTGTAATAAATCAATTGTAGTTAATTCAACTTTAATATTTTTATTAGTAGGTGTTATCCACGATGGTATTCCCATTGGATTATTATCTAATCCAGAACCACCAGGGTTATGATCAGGTATCCAACAATATTGTGTTATACCTTCCTTATTAGAAACCCCTTTTTTATAAATGATTGCATTAGTAATATTATTTAATTCGATGTTTTTATTCAATATATCGTATGTATTTGGCATAGGTTCAAATCCATAAAATGTTTTACACAAAGAAGCTAATGGTAAAGTATGTGTGCCTATATGACACCCGCATTCTATTACAACACTATCTTTACTAACATATTTTTTAAATATATCGTGCATATGTTCTTCCCAAATCTGATTATTTTTTATACAATTTGAGATAATACAATTATCTAATACATAGAACTTAAAATTTTTATTTGAAATAATAAGCTCATAATAATTACTCATTTTTGTATTAATTTATTGAAAAGTATTTATATCATAAAACAACTATATATTTGTAATGTTTTTATGTTCTCCAAATAGAAAAATAAATCAGTACCCCCAATATAGGAAACCCATCTCGTAATATATATTCAGTACAGATAGAAATATAAATATTTAATCATAATATGTATTATATAATATAAATAATGACACGATGTCTTTGCGTAATAAGTTCAAAAAATCCAAGTCCTATTCTAATAGAAACTGTAAATAATGTGAATTTGTTTTACCAAGAGTTTGATATAGTAGTAGTAGATAGCGATTCGAGCGATTTTACACAATATAGTTTTCTTCCAGAAGATGTAATAGTAGAATATTGTAAAAATAAAAATTGGGAATTAGGTGCTTGGTATTATGCATTTAACAAATACAACGATTATGATGTATATATGTTTATACAAGATGGGTTATTACCTTTGTGTAGAATACCTGGATTAGATACCGATAATTATGAAAAAAACACATTGTATTCATTTCATTTTAATGAACCATTGAGCGCCTATGGATTTTATGATCATTATGTAAATATTTACAAAAACAGTTCTCTCCATTTTATATCTAAATTGGACCCAAATACTCCTATAGTAGGGACAGCTCATACATCATTTATAACAGATAAGGATAATGCGTGCAAACTGTTAAAGCTAGAAGAACCCTATTTAGAAAAAAATATAGTTAAAACAAAACTTAATTCTTGGTTATCAGAACGATGTTGTGGGTTGATTGCAGATATACATAAAAATAAGCGAATAGATATTACACAATATTTTAAAAAACACAATTTTAATCGCGATGCTTTACCTCACCCACCATACAATAAAGGTATAATACGAAATATGAAGAAAATGTTATTCATATGAGTTAGTTGGATAATAATAGATATGATGTAATTGGAATAGTTTCAAGAGTAGTTTTTGCTGTATTTTTGAATCAATATGTTGCATAGTTGATTTGATGGCTTTAAAATCAGGATGTGAATAAATATAATGACACGCAATTCGTATAATTTCATCTTTTTTGGTTCTCCAATCAAAGTCTTGAGGAACCCATTTTTTCCATTGTTGAGAATCAATGCATAAATTATACACTGTTTCATACGCATCCAATGTAGTTTTATGCAACTCTTCGAGAATAACGGCGGTTTCAATTTCGGCCATTTCAGGAGAAATATTGATATATCTTAGTCCTTGACTATATTTTTGTGTAATAATGTCCATACTAACCCAATCACCGTTATGTTCTTTTGCAATAAGTGCATATTTATTGGCTAATTGTAGCATACTGTGAAGTTGGTCGCTATTATAGGTTCCAATATTTTTGCCTTCTAATAATTTAGTTCCACCCTGTATAACTAAAAACTTGATTTTAAAGAACTGGTCGCCTGATAATTCGGCCTTTAATGTACTAATAAGAACTTCCAATTCATCTGTAGTAAATGGTCGAATTGCTTCTTCAGTTGCTATTTCATAAAAAACATTTGGATTTTTGTTATAACAAAACTGTATCATTTCAATCGTTTTTTGGATACCATCGTATAAACCGGGATATTGTTTCCACGGGTCTATATGAATAATATCCATGTATTTGCAGTCTTCAGCTAAAGACATATACCCGTCATCAAATAGAGAACCTTGACCTGGTCCACCGTGATCCCGCTCTATTAATATAGCTGGATTTTTAGACTTGACATATCGCGAAAACTCTTGAGTTGTCCAATTATTTGAATATCCACCATTTGCATCGACTTGTCTTCTACTGGGTATCAATATGACATTCTTTGTTGGATTGCCTAATGAAAATTGGATAATTGTATCCACCACATTTTTACTGACTGCGCCAAAACAAAAGTTCATTAACGAATATAAATATAAACACGTATTTGTTTTTATATTATTATTATGCATAAAGTTATAATCACTACTAGTGGAATTGGTCAAAGATTAGGAGAACATACTAGATATACTAATAAATCATTAGTAAAAGTTGGAGATAAGTATGCGATATGCTATATAATAGAAAGTTATGATAAAGATACTCATTTTGTAATTACATTGGGTCATTATGGAAACTATGTAAAAGATTTTTTAACAATGGCATACCCAGAATGCAATATAGAATATGTATATGTAGATAAATATGAAGGAGAGGGTAGTAGTTTAGGATATTCTTTGTTAAAATCAGAGAACTTATTACAATGTCCCTTTATATTTCACTGTTGTGATGCTATAGTAAAATCTCCAATACAGATAGTTTCAAATAAAAATACACTTTATGTAAGTTCTCATAATAGCAATGCACAATACTCGAGCATTGTGGTTGCTAACCATATTGTAAAAGAATTAAATGACAAAAAGAGCCAATCATATGATTATGTGTATACAGGTATAGCCTATATACACGATTATGTGGAGTTTTGGAGAACTTTAAACAATGTATATATAGCAAACCCGATGAATAATTCTCTAAGCGATATTCACGCAATAAAACAAATGATGTCTCAAGGAATAACTTTTGAATACAATGTATTGCAAGATTGGTATGACACTGGAAACAAAACCAGCTACAATAAATTGAAAGAATCCTTTAAACCGAAATATGAAGTTCTCGAAAAACTTACCGAATCATTGTGTTTTATAGACAATATAGTAATAAAGTTTGTAAATGATGAGAACATAAATACAAAACGTGTTTTACGTGGAAACTCATTACATCCATTAACACCAAAAATACATAATTCGACAAGTAATTTTATAAAAATGGAACTTGTTGATGGAGTAATATTGTCAAAAGTATATCGCAATGGAATAATTTACAATTTATTACAATGGGCACGAGAACATTTATGGCTACATAGTGATAAAAATGACAAATACATTGATTGTTGCAAAAGATTTTATATTTCAAAAACAATAAAACGAATAAATGAGTTGCCTTTTTTAAAAAATGAACATAGCGTAATACATGGCATGGATTGTAAAAACATACAGGTTCTCATTAATAGTATTCCGATAGAGTTGCTTTGTACGAATACATTTGTACAATTTCACGGGGATTTTATATTAGACAATATTTTATTAGAATCAACTAATGAGTTTAAACTAATAGATTGGCGACATGAGTTTGATGACCAACTTACACACGGCGATTTATATTATGATTTGGCAAAGTTGCGACATAATCTTATTTTAAATCACAAAAACATAAACAACGGATTGTTTGAAATAAAATATGAAGATGAGGAGAACAATGTAGTAGTGGATTTAAAATGCAATTATTTTCACGTAAAAGAGTTGGAAGATTATGACCGATTTATTCATGAAAACGGTTATAATATGAAAAAAATAAAAATATTGACAGCATTAATATGGCTAAATATGGCACCATTATATGATGGAAAGTTTAGAGAGTTTTTGTTTTATTTCGGAAAATATAATTTGGCGTGTTTATTATGAGAACATTATACGCGATTATAGTTATCTTTTAGGCGAACGACATCCCATAGTTCATTTGTAGAACATTCGATATATAAACTATCTTCAATGGCTTCCATCCTATGTACCGTATATGGTTTAATAGTAATAGTTTCGCCAATATCATAATCGCGAAATTGGAGTTTATAGATAGGTTCTCCTATTTCGCCAATATATATTCGCAATAACCCGGATAAAACCGTAATAGTTTCGGTTTTTAGTTCGTGATACTGAACACTACAAGCATTTCCTTTAAGCATAAAAAGTTTTTTGACAACATACCGGTCATTACACTCGACAAGTTCTTCGTACCCCCAAGGTTTTTCTATTTTGGTAAATAACAGGTCATTTCTGATTGTAATATTGTTAGAAGTTAGGTCGATTTGCGACATACCTTGATTTCTGACTAGATTTACAGCATAAGCAGTATTTCTACCACTTTTTATTTTTTTATCATTGATGAGTATTCTGTCGCCGTTAGGTAGACCCATAATTAATTTATCATAGATAATACCCATTTTTAACAATTGTTGTTCCGTGTTATCCCTTAAACATTCTTTTCTTCCAGTGGTTAAAACAATTGTGAAGTTATTTTTTTCCCATTGCTTAATATTTGCTAGAACTCCTGGTAATAAAACACTTTCGGCTTGATAATTTAAAACAATATCTCCGTGATGATGCAAAAGTGTTCCATCAATATCGCAAAAAATGGTTTTTGGTGCAGTGCTCATTTTTATTGTTTTATGAAATAAAGTATTTATATCATAAAAACGGCTAAATATTTATATATTTGTTTATGTTCTCTGAATAAAAATTGATAAAAGTATAGTGAAATATCATTTCGTTGTCTATTATTGGTAAAATCTCCTAAAGAAATAATAATAATATTTATAAAGTATATAAAGTATATAAAATATATAAATATAATTGCATAATGAAAGGTTTAATTTTATTTATAGGAGAATCTTTTCGGTCTGGAAGTCAAGGAACGCGAATAAGAGGTCGCGAATTATCATATGAAGGTCAAATAAAAGCTTGCAATAGTCATATAGATTTTTTCCAATATTTATTAAATACTCATCATAATTTAGAAATAGATGTGTCTATTTCTACATATACTACTAAGTTTGATAATGATTTATTACAAATATATGACAAATATTTGATTCAAAAAAATATATATAATGATGTTATTGGACTTGATAATCTATTTCATAAAGCAGTTAATAGCATAGACAATATAAATAATTATAATTTTATTTTATATTTACGTATTGATTTATTTATTAAAGAACATTTTTATACCGTATTCAATCCATATTGGCAAACAATACGATTTCCCACAATATGTTGGTTTCGCGATTGTAGATCCGGTAAATATCCTAGAGTAAATGATAACTTACTGTTTATTCCTCAAAAATACTTTACATATATAGATAAAATTACTATTGGACACGAAGCCTGGTATTATATTATAGAACGATGTAAGTCAAATTATATTGAAACTAGATGCGCATTAAATTATGATGATTTAGATAGTATGATAAATACATATCATGATTCAGATTCAGAAAAAGATAATAATCCATTATATTATATTGTTAATAGACCAGAGAATCCACATTGGCATAGTGAAGGACTAATATTTAATAAAATGGACTTTATATAAGAAAGATATGCATATATTTATAGTGTTTGCATTGTTCTCCAAAAATAAAAAATGGAATGGTAAAAACACTGCAGATGTATTAGACAAACAATTATGTAAAGACGCGCTGCGCGCGTGCCCGGGGTGGGGGCGGAGCCCCCCCCCTCACTGCATAAGTTTTAAAAACTAAATTGAAAAAATATTTTACTGCATAATATGGTGCGATGTCGATATTTTATTTTTAGAAAAATATTGACACTAAAAAAATATTTTCAGAGAACTAGTAAAAAGTTTGTCTGCAATTATGCAGCGAAAAAAATACAATTTTGCGTAAAATAGAAATGACTGCATAAATGGCATTTTTGTAGCGAATTAGTGCATACTGACTGCATAATATGCAGCGAAATTGAACTAAAACGAGTTTGAAATATTTTGGCTCCATACATGCAGTGGCGAGATATCGGTCGCATACTGGTCCAGTGTCCCTCAGGCTAATAGAATACTTCGGAACCGTTTTTTTCTGGGCGGTATTTAGGAATCGGTCAGAAAACACGATTTTACAGGACTTTGTCCTCAAGCTTTGCTTGTGTAAAATCCTGTTTTCTGACCGATTCCG
>Ga0209550_10000513_pt1 | contig 36751 bp, 31 predicted proteins | sample LauGreSuBDMM15SN_2_FD_187567 | JGI IMG/M metagenome (GOLD analysis project Ga0209550, IMG submission 187567) | Freshwater lake microbial communities from Lake Michigan, USA - Su13.BD.MM15.SN (SPAdes) (version 5) | ecosystem: Environmental > Aquatic > Freshwater > Lake | place: Lake Michigan... | reverse complement strand
GTAATAACGGGCCGTGGCTGGCAGCTTGTCCATCTCGGTCACGCCCACGGTGGTCTCGGTCCAACCGGGAATCACTTCATAAATGGGTTTGCAGCGGGCGATCTCGTCGGCGCCCATGGGCAGGATGTCAATCGTTTCACCGTCCAGCTCATAGCCGGTGCACAGCCACAATTCTTTCAGGCCGTCGAGCACATCGAGCTTGGTGATGCACAGACCGCTCAGGCCGTTGACCTGGGCGCTGCGCTTGAGCAAAGCCGCATCGAACCAGCCGCAGCGGCGCGAACGACCGGTGGTGACGCCTTTTTCAGCGCCCACGGTGGACATGTGGTACCCGGGCGTGCCGGGGGTTTCCCAGTCGAGTTCGGTGGGAAACGGGCCGCCGCCCACGCGGGTGCAGTACGCCTTGGTAATGCCCAAAATGTAGTGCAGCATCCCAGGGCCCACGCCCGCACCGGCAGCGGCATTGCCCGCCACACAGTTGCTGGACGTCACAAAGGGGTAAGTGCCGTGGTCCACGTCGAGCAAGGTGCCTTGCGCGCCTTCGAACAGCAAATTCGCACCCGCTTTGTGCGCTTCGTTCAACTCGCGGGACACATCGGCCACCATGGGCAACAGGGCTTTGGCATAAGCCATGGCTTCGTTGTAAGTCGCGTCAAAGTCAACGGGCGAAACGCCCAGGATGTTGACCAAAATTTCGTTGTGCAGCGCCAGGTTTTCGCGCAACTTGGTGGCAAAACGCTCGGGGTATTTAAGGTCTTGCACGCGCAGGGCGCGGCGCGCCACTTTGTCTTCGTAAGCGGGGCCAATGCCACGGCCGGTGGTGCCGATTTTGGCCGTTCCGGCTTTTTCCTTGGCGGCTTCACGGCCCACATCCAGCGCGACGTGGTAAGGCAAGATCAGCGGGCAGGCCTCGCTCACGCGCAAACGTGAACGCACCTCAACACCGGCTTTTTCCAAGCCCGCGATTTCTTCGAGTAATTTGGGCACCGACAACACCACACCGTTGCCGATGTAGCACTTGACGCCGGCGCGCATGATGCCGCTGGGAATCAGGTGCAAGGCAGTTTTAACGCCGTTGATCACTAAGGTATGGCCCGCGTTGTGACCGCCTTGGAAACGTACCACGCCCTGGGCGCTTTCGGTCAACCAATCGACCAGTTTGCCTTTGCCTTCGTCACCCCATTGGGTGCCGACGACGACCACGTTACGGCCTTGCTTCATGTTCATGCTTGAAATGTTCTTTCTCAAAGAGCCTTGACCAACCACTGCCCTGCCGCTTCAACCAGCTCGCGGTCGCAATGGAATTCGTCCACTTCGCTTTCATGGCCTGGCAAAACGCAGACCACGGTTTCGCCTCGGCCGCGCAGCGCTGAGATGGCCGAACGCAAGGCGTCCGATTGGCCCCATGGAGCACGAATGGCTGCTCGCAAAGCCAAAGGCTGAACGGCGGCTACCAATTCTTTCAAATCCAGGCTGAAACCCACGGCCGGGCGGTCGCGGTCGATGCGGTGCCCAAAGACCGCGCCCACGCCATCGTAGCGACCGCCACGGGCCAAGGCGTCAGATGCGCCTTTGGCATAAATGGCAAAGCGCGTGCCGCTGTAATAAGCGTAACCACGCGAATCGCCCAGGTCAAAACTGACGGCCACGCTCGGGATCTGCTCGGCCAACCAACGCAGCTGAGCCAAGGCCTGGGTGATTTCAGGGTACCCTGGCAAGCGCGATGCCGCCACGTTCAGGACGCTGATGTCGCCGTACAAATCAACCAAGGCCAGCAGCCCCTCGCGCACAGTGGGCGCCAAATCGGCGCTCAAACGGGCCAAGGTCGAGGCGTCCTTGCTCGCCAGGGCGGCATGGATGGCGTGGCGCTGGGCTTCGCTCAAAGGCTGCGCCTGCAACAAGCTGTTCACGATGCGGGCATCGGCCAGGTCCACCTGCAGTCCAGTGGCGCGGCCAGCGGCCAGGCAGTCCAGGGCCAGTTGCAGTATTTCCAGATCGGCTTCAGGGCCGGCATGGCCGTAAATTTCGGCGCCCAGTTGCAGCGGCTCACGCGTGGCGTGTGGGCGCGCTGGGCGGGTGTGCAGCACAGGTCCGCAGTAACACAGACGGGTCAGTGCCGTGCGGCCGAGCAAGTGCGCGTCGATGCGAGCCACCTGAGGCGTTGTGTCGGCACGCAAACCCAAGGTGCGGCCCGAGAGTTGGTCGACCAGTTTGAAGGTCTGCAAATCCAAGGCTTCACCCGTGCCGGTCAGCAGGGATTCCAAATGCTCCAGCAGCGGCGGCATCACCAGCTCGTAGCCATAGCCACGGGCAGTGTCAAGCAATTCGCGGCGGAGTTCTTCGATGTGGCGAGCCTCGGAAGGCAAGACATCGGCAACGTGATCCGGGAGGACCCAAGCAGACATGAGGGGGTGGGGGGGAGACGGTTAAAAACAAGATTTTACCGGGTTGACAGGCTCATTTCCGGCAAAGAGATTGGCAAATTGTCCAAATCCTGACTCTGTGTGAAGAATGGGTCCGCTCTGATCAGCCGCACCAGCGTGCGGCTGTCAGGCCAGAAGCCAAATCACCACCAGTCCGAACACCACCATGAGCATGCCGAAAAACCGGATCTGCCCCTCCTGAAGCTGGAGCATTTGCTCAAACAGGCCTCGCCACCGGCGTGGCGAGATCATGGGCAGCAACCCCTCCAGGATGAGCATCAGGCCCGAGGCCATCAGGAGGGTGTCGAGCAAAATTTACTTCCGGGCAGGCGCACCGCCCGATGAACCGCCGGGTGTACCGCGCATGCCCTTGAAGAACTCGGAGCTGCCGGGGTCGAGCACCATCACGTCACCCTTGCTGTTGAAGCTGGATTTGTAGGCCTCCAGGCTGCGGTAGAACTGGGCAAACTGCGGGTCGCGGCCAAAAGATTCGGCATACAGACGGGCCGCTTGGGCATCGCCCTGGCCCTTGATTTTCTGGGCATCACGGTAAGCGTTGGCGATCGTCACCTCGCGCTGGCGATCGGCGTCGGCGCGGATTTTTTCACCCTCGGCACCACCGGTCGAGCGCAGCTCATTGGCCACGCGCTTGCGCTCGGCTTCCATGCGGCGATAAACCGATTCGGTGATGGTGTCCACGTAATCGGCACGGGTGATGCGCACATCCACCACGTCCACACCCCAAGGCTTGGCGCCTTTGACCACGACCAGCACGGCGGCTTTGACGTCGTCCATGAGCTCTTCCCTTTTGAGAGACAGCAACTCGTTGACAGTGCGTTTGTTGATCTCTTCTTGGAAAGCGTTGCGGACCACGCGGTTGAGCTGGTTGGTCCCTGCCTTCTCATCCAGACCCACGTTGCGGATGTAGGCCAACGGGTCGGTGATGCGCCAGCGCACATACCAGTCAATCACCACTCGCTGCTTTTCAGCCGTAAGCATGGGCTCGTTGTCAGGGCTGTCCAGCGTCAACAAACGCTTGTCGATGTAATTGACGTTTTGCAGTGGCGGCGGCAACTTGAAGTGCAGTCCCGGTTCGGTGATCACTTCCTTGATCTGACCCAAAGCGTAGACCACGCCAAACTGGCGCTGGTCCACCACGAACAATGTAGAGCTGAGCAGTGCGAACACCACCAGCAAACTCGAAATCCACAATCCGATGCGATTCATTGTCTTGTTCCTTATCGTGGATCGCGGCTACGCGAACGCTCGAGGTCTCGTGAGCGGGTGTCCGCAGCGCCGTTGCTGCCGGCATTGGCGGGGGCTGCGGGCACATCCATGGTGGGCGGGGCCACTTGCGTGACCTGTTGCATGATTTTGTCGAGCGGCAAATACAGGAGGTTGGAGCCTGATTTGCTGTCCACCAGCACCTTGGTCACGTTGCTGTAGATCTGTTGCATGGTGTCGGTGTACATGCGGTCGCGCATGACCTGGGGCGACTTCTGGTACTCGGGCAAGATGGTCTTGAAGCGCTGGGCATCACCCTCGGCTTGCGCCACGATGCGTTCACGGTAAGCATCGGCCTCTTCCTTCAAACGCGCGGCGGCACCTACGGCACGGGGAATGACATCGTTGGCATAGGCTTGCGCTTCGTTCTTGGCGCGTTCGCGCTCCTGACCGGCTTTGAGCACATCGTCGAAAGCAGCCTGAACCTGCTCAGGTGGACGCACGCCCCCTTGCTGCAAGTTGATGCCCACGACCTCAATGCCCACTTTGTACCGATCCAGGATGGTTTGCATTTTTTCACGCACGCGAGGCGCAATCTGGTCGCGCTCTTCGGCAAGAGCCGAATCCATTTTCATTTTGCCCACCACCTCGCGCACGGCGGTCTCAGCCGTCTGCACCACGGCTTCGGTCGGATTGCGACTTTCGAAGAGGTATGCGCGGGCATCGTTCAATCGGTACTGAACGGCAAACTTGATCTCGACGATGTTTTCGTCTTCGGTCAACATCGCCGACTCACGCAGGCCTGTGGCTTTGACGATGTTGTCGCGGCCAATGTCCACCGAACGGATCTGTGTCACAAAAACCAGTTCGTGGCGCTGCACTGGGTAAGGCAAGCGCCAATTGAAACCAGCGGTCACGGTCGAGTGGTATCTGCCAAACTGAGTGATCACCGCCTGCTGACCTTCTTGCACGATGAAAAAGCCAGTGGCCAACCAGACCATCAAGGCACCACCCAATATGACACCAATGCCCAGGTTCTTGATGAAGGCCGGGATTTCAGGTCCTCCCGATCCACCTCCAGAGCCGCCAGGGCCTTGGGGACGCTGAGGACCCCCCTTGCCGCCAAAAATCTGACCGAGCTTGCGGTTAAAGTCGCGCCACAACTCGTCCAGGTCAGGCGGGCCACTTTGCTGTTGCTGCGGACCGCGTCCGGGCGGTTGTTGCCGGGCTTCCGGCTTGGGGCCGGGTGGCGGCGTCTCTCCCGATGGCTTAGAGCCTGAGTCACCGGAAGATTTGTCGTCATCCCGACCCCAGCGTGGGTCGTTCAGGTTGAACATGCCTCGTATCTTTGCGGGCAGCAAAGACCATCGCAGGGCTGGCAGGTGAAAATTCATAATTCTTTGTCTTTGTCTGGAGGACGAAACAGCATTGTGCCGAATTTAAGGGCCACTCAAGGCGGGTCACCGGGATATTCCCGGTACAACTCACGGGGATCGGGTTCTGATGACTGTGCTGCAGGCAGCGCCGCCTTCACGATGTCAGACAGCGCCGTACGCAACAGGGCCAGACCTTCTCCGCTTTGCGCGCTCAGAAACACACGCGGCACGGGATCACCATCGAGTTCGTACTGGTCTTGCATCTGCAAAGGGTAACGCTCAGCGGCCAGCGCATCGAGTTTGTTGAAAACGAGCAATTGTGGCACCTGACGGGCACCGATCTCGGCCAGCACTTTTTGCACTTCGGCCATCTGCTCGGGAAAATCCGGGTTGGCAGCATCGACCACATGCAGAAGCAAATCCGCCTCCGTGGCTTCCTGCAATGTGGCCTGGAAGGCTTCGACCAGACCGTGCGGCAAATCACGGATGAACCCCACCGTGTCCGACAAGGAAACCGAGCGGCCCGCCTCGCCCAGATAAAGCTGGCGTGTGGTGGTGTCCAAGGTGGCAAACAACTGGTCTGCGGCGTAGGCGCGGGCCTTGACCAGGGCATTGAACAACGTGGATTTGCCAGCGTTTGTGTAGCCCACCAGCGAAATGTTGAAGGTGTCGCGACGTTCGCGCTGTCGACGCTGGGTGTTGCGCTGCTTTTTGACCTTGAGCAAACGCTCTTTGATGCGCTTGATCGAGTCGTTGATCATGCGACGGTCCAGCTCGATTTGGGTTTCCCCCGGGCCACCCCGCATACCAATACCGCCACTTTGCCGCTCCAAGTGCGACCAACGGCGCACCAGTCGGGTGCTCAGGTACTGCTGGCGTGCCAGCTCCACTTGCAGTTTGCCCTCGTGGCTGCGCGCACGCTGGCCGAAAATCTCCAGGATCAACAAGGTTCGGTCGTTCACCGGCAAACCAATGTGGCGCTCCAGATTTCGCTGCTGCGCCGGGCTCAGGGACTGGTCGAACAAGACCTCGACCGCCCCGTGCATCAGGGCCAAGGCCTTGATCTCGTCGGCCTTGCCGCTGCCGACAAAGAACGCTGGGTCCGGGGCCTTGCGTTTGCAGGTCAGGCGCGCCACCGGCTTTAAGCCGCCAGACTCGGCCAAAAGGCCGAGTTCTTGCAGCTCGCCGTCAAAATGCGGCAGCCCAAAGTCAACGCCGACCAGTAAGGTCGGCGCGGCTTGTTGGGAAGATGTTTCAGACAATGTCAGCAAACTGCAGAGGCGGTGTCACACCGCCGGGCGAACAAAAACCGCATCAAGCGGTGATTTCACCCGTTTCAGGGGTGCTGAAGGTGACGGAGCGACCGGGGACGATGGTCGAAATGGCGTGTTTGTAAACCATCTGGGTCACTGTGTTGCGCAAAAGTACGACGTACTGGTCGAAGGATTCAATTTGGCCTTGGAGTTTGATGCCGTTGACAAGGTAAATTGACACTGGCACGTGCTCTTTGCGCAGTGCGTTCAGGAAGGGGTCTTGCAAAAGTTGACCTTTATTGCTCACGATATTCTCCGTGTTCAGAAGTTTTGAAGTCTTGACCTTACCACAGGGTAAGGGGCGTGATTTTGGGGAAATATGAATTCCACAAATCTCAACTGGATTCTTTGTCCGCAAAAGGATTTGTAGATGTTTTCATTTCAATTCGCATGGGCGTTCCGGCCAAGCTGAAGGCTTTGCGAAAGCGTCCTTCCAAGAAACGCTTGTAGGTGTCTGTGACGTGTTCCAGCGAATTGCCGTGAATCACGATCACGGGCGGGTTCATGCCACCTTGGTGGGCATAACGCAGTTTGGGGCGGAACATGCCGCCACGTTGGGGGCTTTGGAACTGCACGGCCTCTAGCAACAAACGCGTCAAAATGGGCGTGCTCATTTTGCACATGGCCGATTTGTGCGCCTGCACAATCGAGGCCCAGACAGGACCCAGACCCTGACGTTTTTTGGCCGAGATGAAGTGCATGTTGGCAAAGCTCAAAAACGGCAAGCGGTTTTCAATAGAGCGCTGCACCAACTGGCGCTGGTATTCGTCGATGGCATCCCACTTGTTGATGGCCAGGACCATGGCTCGGCCGCTTTCCAATGCATAACCAGCAATGTGTGCGTCCTGGTCGGTCACGCCCTGCTCGGCGTCGAGCAAGAGCAAAACCACGTTGGCCGATTCAATCGCTTGCAGGGTTTTGACCACCGAAAACTTTTCAATGGCCTCAAACACCTTGCCTTTGCGGCGCAAACCGGCCGTGTCGATCAACTCGAACTTTTGGCCTTGGCGCTCAAAGGGAACGCTGATCGCATCCCGCGTGGTGCCCGGCATGTCAAAAGCCACCAGGCGCTCTTCGCCCAACCAGGTGTTGATCAAGGTGGACTTGCCCACGTTGGGACGACCGGCCACGGCCAGCTTGATGACCGAGGGGTCATCTTCGGTTTCCTCGGGTTCGTCGGGCAAATTCAGCGACTCGAACGCCAGCTCGACCAGGCCGCGTGTGCCCTGCCCGTGCGCGGCCGAAATGGCGATCACCTCGCCCAGGCCCAATTCATAAAACTCGGTCAGCTGAATGCCTTCGAGCATGCCTTCGGCCTTGTTGGCCACCAACAAGCACGGTTTGCCAATCTTACGCAAGTATTTGGCGATGTCGTGGTCTTGCGCTGACAGCCCACCACGGGCGTCAACCACAAAAATGACCATGTCAGCCTCGGCCACGGCCTGCCGGGTCTGCTTGGCCATCTCTTTGTAGATGCCGCTGCTGGCATCAGGCTCGAAACCACCCGTGTCGATCACAATGAATTCTTGGCGACCTTGTTTGCCGTTGCCGTAGTGGCGGTCTCGGGTCAGGCCCGCAAAATCGGCCACGATGGCATCCCGGCTCTTGGTGAGGCGGTTGAACAGCGTGGACTTGCCCACATTCGGGCGGCCGACAAGGGCCAGTACAGGTTTCACTTAAAAATTTTCCGATCCATCATTCAGGGCGAAATCCGAAGACGCCCCCGGTGCGCGTCACCACCACCAAAGTCTGCCCCACGGCCACAGGGCGGCCGGTAATAGCGCTGCCATCGGTGCCGATGCGCTGCAAGGGTTGCCCGTTTTGGGGCGATAGTGCATGCACCCAGCCGTCCTGATCACCCACCACCAGGGCTTGGCCCCAAGCCAAAGGCATGCTCACGCCCCGAAAACGCAAAGCTTCTTGCGTCCAAAGAGGCGCACCCGAAGCGCGTTGCCAAGCCAGCAGCTTGCCATCGGACTCGACGCCCCAAAGAGTTTGGTCGTCACCGTCCAGGCCTTGGTGGCCGTTGGAAGGGCGGCTCCACGCCAAGCGGCCATTGGTGCCATCGACACAGGACACCGATGTCTGGAACGCGCGGACGCACACCGAATTGCCCACACGGCTAGGACCCGCAACCAAGTCAACCAGTCGCTCGACTTCGTTGGTGCCACGGGTGCTGCCCACCAGGGTTTCCCAGCGCACAGCGCCCGTCAAAGGGTTCAGGGACACCAGACGCCCGCCCCAGCCAACCAGCAACTGGTCACCCACCGGCATCAGCAAACCGGCTTGGCGCAGCACCAGCGGGTCCCCCGGGCGCTGCTGCGTCCAGAGTTTTTGACCCGTGGCCCCATCAAAAGCGCTCACGGCACGGTCACCCGTTAACACAAACACACGGGCACCCGCCACCAAAGGTGGCGTGTAAGACAAGGCAGGCAAAGCTTGACGCCAAAGGACACGGCCCGACTCGACGGTCACCAGTTCGTTATTGCGCGTGACCACTGCAAAGCGCTGACCATCACCGCCAACGCCAGCCTGAATGGGCGCGCCCACGTTCAGCCGCCATACATCGCGGCCATTGGCCACATCGATCAGGGCCAACTGGCCTGCCGTAGAGGCCACAGCCACTTGCTGGCCATGGGCAGATGCCATGAGGGGGGTGCTGACCTCGCCAATTTGGTTGGTCCAGGTCTTTTTCACAGTCCAAGAGCCGCCGACACTGGGCAAAGGTGAAGGCTGTGGCTTGTCGGGGGCACTGGAACAAGCCGACAACACGCACAAGCTGGCCACAGCCAACCAGCGGCCGCACAGAGGATTGAGCAAACGTGTCACTTGATGCTTCCTGTCGCAGTGGCCGGGCTGGCAGTTTCTGGATCCAAGCCCAAAGCATTGAGCTTGGCTTGCACCAAGCGCCTGTAATCGGGACTGTCACTCAACAGTTGCCAAGCGCTTTGATAAGCACTGACCGCTTCGCTTTTTTGACCTTTGACGAGCATGACATCGCCACGCAAATCAGCGGCCAAGCCCACCATGGCCGGGGTAAACGGCGCACTCAACTGGGCCAGCGCCTCGTCGTTGGAGCCGGCATCGAGCAAGAGTGCAGAAAGTCGCAAACGCGCAATGTCGCGGTACGCAGGGTCGGGGGCCACCTCAGCAACCCACTTCAGAGCGGCACGGGCGGCTTCCGCTTTGTCTTTGGCCTGCAAAGCCTTGGCCGCCAGCAAGGCAGCTTGGTGGGCGTATTGCGTACCACCGAACTTGTCTTTCATGTCGGCCAAACTGCGCTCCACACGGACCACATCCCCGGCAGTGACGGCGCGCTCGACCTCGTCAAAAAGCACCGCGGCCTTGGCCGCTTGGTCGCGTTGCCAATATTGGTAGCCGTTCCAGGCCGCATAGCTGCCCAAAACGACGATCAGCACCCAGGAAATCAGGTTGCCGTATTTCTTCCAGAAGTGTTTGATCTGGTCGAGTTGTTCTTGTTCTTCAAGGTCGAGGGCTTTGGCCATGGTGTAAGTAATGAGTTGAGCGCTTCAAAGCGCGGATTGTAGGCTGTGGGCCCACGCGGTCACAGTGTTCAGCGGCTCGGTGCGCTGGGCACCTTCACCGTCACGCAACGATTTGACCGCGACCAGGCCTTGGGCCAATTCTTCGGCACCGAACACCAGGGCGAAACGCGCACCCGAAGCATCGGCTTTTTTGAACTGGGACTTCATGCTGCCCATGCCGTCACCCGAGCCCGCATGCATCTGGGCCGACACGCCACAAGCACGCAAGCTCTGCAGCACTTGCATAGCCAACGGCAAGGCGGCGGATTCGGGGATGATGGCGTACACATCAGGGGCCAAATCGGGCAAAGTCTCGCCCAGCTCCTTGATGAGCTCGAGCACGCGTTCGACACCCAAGGCCCACCCCACCGCAGGTGTTGGCTTGCCGCCAATTTGCTCAATCAGGTAGTCATAACGTCCACCGCCGCAAATCGTGCCCTGCGAGCCCAGGCTGGTGGTGATGAACTCGAACACCGTGAGGTTGTAGTAATCCATGCCGCGCACCAAGCGCGGGTTGATGCTGTAAACCACGCCATTGGCGTCCAAGATGGCCTGCACCGCATTGAAGTGTCCCAGCGAGGCCTCACCCAAAAAGTCGAGCAAACGGGGGGCGGCCTCCACCACGCTTCGCATGGCTGGGTTCTTGGTGTCCAAGATGCGTAGCGGGTTGGTGTGCAGCCGGCGCTTGGCTTCTTCGTCCAGCACATCGCTGTGCTTTTCAAGGTGGGCAATCAAGGCGGCCCGGTGAGCTTGACGCTCTGCGGGTTGGCCCAAGCTGTTGAGTTCCAGGCGCACATCTTTCAGGCCCAACACCTTCCACAGGTCGTTGGCAAGCAAAATCAGCTCGGCATCCACCTCGGCGCCACCAAAACCCAGCACCTCGGCACCAACTTGGTGAAACTGGCGGTAGCGACCGCGTTGGGGGCGCTCATGGCGGAACATGGGGCCCAAATAATAAAGGCGCTTGCCGCCTTCGTAGAGCAAATTGTGCTCGACCACAGCGCGCACAAGTCCAGCTGTCCCCTCGGGCCGCAGGGTGAGTTGTTCCCCATTCAGGCGGTCTTCAAAGGAGTACATCTCCTTTTCAACAATATCGGTCACCTCGCCCAGGCCGCGCACAAACAGCGCCGTGGGTTCGACGATGGGCAGTCGCACATTGCGGTAGGCGTAGCGCGCCATCAAACTGCGCACCTGGCCCTCCAGCCATTCCCAACGCGCCGACTCGGGCGGCAGGATGTCGTTCATGCCCTTGACGCCGACCAGCTTCTGGGCCTTGGCCGTCTTTTCAACCTTGGGGGCGTTTTCTTTCAACGGCTCACTCATTTTGGTACTGCAGATCCGGAACCAAAACGGTTCTCAATGTAGTTTTCAACCAGCACCTGAAACTCCTGCGCAATGCCTTCACCGCGCAGCGTCAAGCGCTTTTCGCCATCGATGAAGACCGGAGCCGCCGGCGCTTCGCCCGTGCCAGGCAGGCTGATGCCGATGTCGGCGTGCTTGCTTTCACCGGGGCCGTTGACGATGCAACCCATGACCGCCACCTTGAGGTTTTCCACCCCGGGGTAATGCGCACGCCAGACGGGCATTTGGGCACGCAAAAAGTCGTCAATCTGCTTGGCCAGCTCCTGGAAGGTGCTGCTGGTCGTGCGGCCGCAGCCGGGGCAAGCCGTCACGCTGGGCACAAAAATGCGCAAGCCCAGTGACTGCAAAATCTCAGACGCGATCACCACCTCTTGCGTGCGGGCTTCACCCGGCTGCGGGGTGAGCGAGACGCGGATGGTGTCGCCAATGCCTTCTTGGAGCAAGACCGACAAAGCCGTCGCCGAAGCCACCGTGCCCTTGGTGCCCATGCCCGCTTCGGTCAGGCCCAAGTGCAAGGCGTAGTCGGTGCGGCGGCCCAGCTCGCGGTAAACAGCGATCAAATCTTGTACCCCTGAGACCTTGCAGGACAGGGCAATTTGCGCACCGTTCAAGCCCATGGCCTCAGCCCGTTCGGCTGACGAGATGGCCGATGAAATCAGCGCTTCATACATGACTTGGCGCGCTTCCCAGGGCTGGGCGCGCTGGCTGTTGGTGTCCATCAGATCGGCCAGCAACTCTTGGTCGAGACTGCCCCAGTTCACGCCGATGCGAATGGCCTTGTTGAAACGCATGGCCGCTTCGATCATCTGGCCGAACTGCACATCGCGCTTGTCGCCCTTGCCCACGTTGCCGGGGTTGATGCGGTATTTCGACAGCGCCTCGGCGCAAGCAGGGTAATCGGTCAACAGACGGTGGCCGTTGTAATGAAAGTCGCCAATCAGGGGCACGTCGATGCCCATTTTGTCCAGCTGGTCGCGAATGTGTGGCACCGCCTCAGCCGCCTCGGGCGTGTTGACGGTAATGCGCACCATCTCAGAGCCGGCAATGGCCAGTTCCTTGACCTGAATGGCGGTACCGATCACGTCCACCGTGTCGGTGTTGGTCATGGACTGGACGCGCACAGGAGCGCCGCCGCCGACGGTGACCACGCGCGAGCCCCAGACCACTTGGGACTGGCGGCTGCGCCGAACCGCCGGACGGGCGATGGCAATGGGTTCAGGGTTCAGTGACAAGTTTAAAGATGACATGTTCACTCCTTCACTTCAAAACGAGCCACCGTCACCTGGGTGTGGGGCTTGAGGTCAAAAGCTTGACCACGCAGGGTTGCGGTGACCAATTGGGCACGGCCAACCACCACACTCACGGGCAAAGGGCTCTGGATGCGGGTGCTTTCGCCGGCCTTGACCACGCCACTCCAGACCACCACTTTTTGCGCGTTGCGCATTTCCAGCCAACTGTCACCCGAAGCGGAAAATACCCATTCGGGGGATGCATTAGAACGGCCTGCAGAAGATGATGCTACGGCGGTCGCTGGATTGGCAGGAATCACTTGCGAACTCTTGGATGCCACGGGCGCTGTCACCACAGCGGTCGTTGCAGCATTAGAAACATTCGAGACCGAAGACGCTGGCGACTGCGTGGTTTTTGCATCAGAAGCTTCAAAGGTGGGCAATGTCGCGCCAACTACAGGCAGCGAGACCGGTTCGTTGACTTCTTGAGAAACCACCTGGTCAGCCATCAAGGATTTGACGTCCTCCAACCAAGCCCAGTGGGACGGACCGGGCAGCCAGAGCAGCGCGCCTGTCAAAAACAGCATGAAAGTGGCACTCCAGACCACTTTGGATGAAGCCATGCGGCCCCAAGGCAGACCAGCGATGCCCATAGGAGCCTCGTCCTTCAAAGGTTTGATGGAGCTTCGCAGAGGCTCCAAATGGAAGGACGTTTGCGGTAACAAGGCCAAAATCGGTGCAGCGTCTGTATGCAGGTGACGGCAAACGCTGGAAGCCAGGCCCCGGTAAAAGACGGGGCCTTTGCCAGGGTCAAGCTCATCCGCCTCCAAAGCCTCCAGTTGGCGCACCGGCACTTTCAAAGTGATCGACAAAACGGCCAGGTGGATGCCAGCATTCAAACGGGCTTTTCGCAGCAATTGCCCGGCCGTCACGGCCAAAACAGGGGGCTCAGAACTACCGGACTGGGTTCCGGACTCAGTTTTCAGGCTTGGTGTCATGTCGGGTCTCCAAAAAGGTTACAGCGGACAGGGGCACCCAGTTGATGGTGCGTTGCTCGGCCATGCGCGATTGCACTTGGGTACGGTCTTTCACATCACCGGCCAACTGGCCGCAGGCCGCATCGATGTCATCGCCACGGGTTTTGCGCACCGTGGTGACCAAACCGGCGTCTTGCAACTGCTTGGCAAAGGCCTGCACGCGCGCCTGAGGTGAGCGCAGCAAACCGGAGGCCGGAAAAGGGTTGAAGGGAATCAGATTGAACTTGCAGCGCAGACCCTGGCGGGCGTGTTTTTGCACCAGGTCAATCAAGGCGCTGGCGTGCTCGGGCTGGTCATTGACGCCATCAAGCATGCAGTATTCAAAGGTGATGAAGTCGCGCGGCGCATGGGCCAGATAAACGATGCACGCCTGCATCAGCTCATCGAGCGGGTATTTGCGATTGAGCGGCACCAGATTGTCGCGCAGCGCATCAAAGGGTGCGTGCAGCGACACGGCCAGCGCGACCGGACAATCGCCAGACAAACGCTCAATCATCGGCACCACGCCTGAGGTGGACACAGTGACGCGTCGGCGCGACAGGCCATAACCGTGGTCGTCGAGCATGGCGCGCAGCGCGGGAACCAAGGCCGAATAGTTTTGTAGCGGCTCACCCATGCCCATCATCACCACGTTGGAGATGACACGGTCTTCACTTTGGAGATGCTTGCGCAGAAAGTGCTCAGCAAACCAAAGTTGAGCCAGGATCTCGCCGGTGGTGAGGTTGCGGCTGAAACCTTGGTGACCGGTCGAGCAAAAACGGCAGCCCACGGCGCATCCGGCCTGAGATGAAATGCACAAGGTGCCCCGATCGTCTTCGGGGATGAACACCGATTCGATGGCGTTGCCATCGCCGACGTCAAACAACCATTTGATGGTGCCGTCGGCTGAAATGTGTTGACTGATGAGGGTGAGTGGCGCGACGTGCGCGTGAGACTGGAGCTTTTGGCGCAAGGACTTGGCCAGATCGCTCATCAGATCAAAATCCGCAGCGCCCCGCTGGTGGATCCAGCGGAACAACTGCGTGGCCCGAAAGCGCTTTTCGCCCAGACCCTCGCAAAAAACGGCCAAACCTTCCAGGTCAAATTCTAGAAGGTTGGTCGTCATGGGGTCAGGGCGCAGGGGCGCGTGCGGTCCGCGACGCGATCAGCGTGCGTACACGTTCATGCCGGCAAAGAAGAAGGCAACTTCAGCGGCGGCAGTTTCAAGCGCATCGGAACCATGCACAGCGTTGGCATCGATGCTGTCAGCGAAGTCAGCACGGATGGTGCCGGCGGCGGCTTTCTTGGGATCGGTCGCGCCCATCAGGTCACGGTTTTTGGCAATGGCGTTCTCGCCTTCCAAGGCTTGGATCATCACGGGGCCGGAGATCATGAAATCAACCAGGTCCTTGAAGAAAGGACGCTCCTTGTGTACGCCGTAAAACTGCTCGGCCTCGGCGCGCGAAAGGTGGGCCATTCTGGAAGCGACCACTTTGAGGCCAGCGGCTTCGAATCGGGCATAGATTTGACCGATGACGTTCTTGGCGACAGCGTCGGGCTTGATGATGGAGAGAGTGCGTTCGATGGCCATGGTTTTTCCTGTTGAGAGGTGATTTTTAACTATTTTTGCCCTGCAGCAAAGCCAGTCATTCTAACCTGAGTGGGTGACAAAACGGCCCCGCCAGCCGATGCACCGACAGGGAAAACGGAATTTGGCCGTCCTGAGCTGCGAAGACGGCCAAAGCCCTTGTTCAGCGGCTGCGTCCACCACCGCCTCGGCCGCCTCGGCCCGGGGTGGTCGGCGCTTTTTTCAGGCGGTTGAAGCTTTCGGCGCCAATGTACTTGGCCTCGCTTTTGGGGGCATCAGACTGGGCATGCAAGCCGGACCCCCCCGGTGCCTGGTTGGGCTTGGCGGCTGGTTTGGCGCGGGGCACGGCCGTGCCCGCTCGGCCTTGTCCACCGGTGCGGGGGCGCCGGTCATTGCGGTTGGTGCGGGTCGGCTGCTCTGTGACGGGGCGGGGACGCTCGCTCGTGCCCGCCGCACGCATCAAGGCGCGGATATCGGCCTCGTCGAGTTCAAGCCAAGCGCCACGGCGCAAACCGTGCGGCAGCACCATCGCGCCATAACGGATGCGGATCAGGCGACTGACCGCATGACCGACGGATTCCATCATGCGGCGCACTTCGCGGTTGCGGCCTTCAGAGATGGTCACGCGGTACCAGCAGTTGGAGCCTTCGCCGCCACCGTCTTCGATCGAGCCGAACTGGGCCGGACCGTCGTCGAGCATCACGCCGTCCAACAGCTTTTGCTTTTCGTCTTTGCTCAGGGCACCCAGAACACGCACGGCGTATTCGCGCTCCAGACCAAAACGCGGGTGCATGAGCTGGTTGGCCAACTCGCCAGAGCTTGTAAACAGCAGCAGGCCTTCGGTGTTCAGATCCAGGCGGCCCACCGACTGCCATTTGCCGTTTTGCAGGCGAGGCAGTTTGCGAAACACCGAGGGACGATTTTGCGGGTCGTCGTGGCTGACGATCTCGCCTGCAGGCTTGTGGTAGGCGATCACACGGGCGGGCGGCGGGTCGATGCGGATGCGGATCGGCTTGCCGTCGACCTTGATTTGGTCGCCGTATTGCACACGCTGGCCCACATGGGCGAGTTCGTTGTTCACGGCAATGCGGCCTTCGGTGATGAGTTTCTCCATCTCCAGGCGCGAGCCCATGCCGGCCTGGGCCAGCACCTTGTGCAGTTTGGGCGAGTCGGTTTGGGGCGCAAGCACGCGCTTGGCCGGGTCTTGCGCCACCGCTTCGGCTGCATCCTCGTCATCGAACTGACCAGACACCACATCGGCCAGGTCAATCGGCTTGTAAGGTGTGGGGGCTGATTTGGCTGCACCCGTTTTGCGAGCGGCGTAAACGCCAGAGCGCTGGCCCTGCGCGTTGGAGGAAGAATCGTTCATGTGGGGGTGTTTTCTTGGCCGTGGCCGGTATTGGCGGGGTCCACGTCGGGCAGATTGGCGTCCGATTGGTGATCGTCGAGCGGGTCGCTCAATGCAGGGCTGGAGGGATCGCTGGAAAGCGCATTTTGAGGTTCGTTGGGGGCTTCGGTAGAGGGGGCGGCAGAGCTGGATTCACCCGCCAAGCTTGATTCGGCAGACTCGGCCAGAGCCTCTTCGAGCGAAAGGCTGGCCTGCGCCGGGGACTCGTCCAGCATGCCGGCCAAGGCCGACATGGGCGAATCGACTTGGGAGAGCAAGGGCAATTGATCCAAAGCGGCCAGACCCAAATCGTCTAGAAACTGGCGGGTGGTGGCAAACAAGCTGGGACGGCCCACCGTTTCGCGGTGGCCAATGACCTCGACCCAGCCCCGGTCCTCCAGCTGCTTGATGATTTGCGAGCCGATGGTCACACCCCGGATGTCTTCCATGTCACCACGAGTGACCGGCTGACGATAGGCGATGATGGCCAGGGTCTCCAGCACGGCGCGGGTGTATTTGGGGGGCTTTTCGGGGTGCAAGCGGTCCAAGTAAACACGCAACTCCGGGCGGCTTTGAAAACGCCAACCGCTGGCCACGCGGGTCAGCTCCAGGCCTTTTTCCGCCCATTCAAGTTCCAGGTCTTGCAGCATCAGTCGCAGGGTGTCGGACCCGAGCGCATCGTCAAAAAGCACGCGCAAGTCGCGCAGCGACAAAGGCTGGCCCGCTGTGAGCAGGGCCGTTTCCAGGACACGCTTGGCTTGCGCCGTATTCATGGTGTCAGTCTTTCGGAAAAAAAACGCCTCACGGCGAAGTGGCAAAACGCCTCACGGCGTGTGAACAGGGCAGTTCAGAACTGCCAAAGACCCTCCAAAGGGGTCAGGGTCAACGGCCTTGGTGGCGCGTCAAGGGGACAGATTGTAACTGAGGCCCGAATTTTGCATGGCCTGGGCCATGTCCTCGGGCAAAGCCGACGTCAGGTCGATGCTCTGGCCGGTGATCGGGTGCTCAAAAGCCAGCCGCCAGGCATGCAAGGCCTGGCGCACCATGCCACCCAGCGGGGCACCACCGTACACCGCATCACCCAGCAAGGGGTGCCCGAGGTGCGCCATGTGCACCCGGATCTGGTGCGTGCGCCCCGTGTGCAAGGTGCAGCGCACCAAGCAGCAACGCTCGCCTTGGGCCAGCAGATCGAAGGTGGTGGCCGCTGTTTTGCCCGATTGGTGGGCCAAGTCCACCACGGCCATGCGCAGACGGTTGGCCGGGTCTCGGCCGATGGCGGCCTCGAGCGTGCGCGGTGACGGGCGGGTCCAGTTCTTATGGCCCAAGGCCAGGTATTGGCGGTGCACTTGACGCGCAGCAATCTGGGTCACCAGCGCGTCCATGGCCTGGCGCGTGCGGGCCACCACCATCAGTCCGCTGGTGTCCTTGTCCAGCCGGTGCACAATGCCTGCGCGGGGCACTTCACTGGCCAAAGGGTCAAAGGCCAGCAAGCCATTGAGCAGCGTACCGCGCCAATTGCCCGGCGCCGGGTGAACCACCAAACCCGCCGGTTTGTGGACCACGCGCAGGTGCGCGTCTTGGTACACCACGTCGATGGGCATGGCCTCGGGCACAAAGGCTTGTGACTGCGGCGTGGCCCGCAAGGTGATTTGCAGCAGATGCCCCAGCCGCACCTTGGCCGAGACCTTGGTGGTCACGCGGCCATCGATCAGCAACTCACCTTGCTCGATCAGTTGCTGCAAATAACTGCGCGAGAACTCGGGGACCAACTGTGCCAATACCCTGTCCAGACGCTGGCCATGCAGGGCCACAGGAACGGCTGCCGTGCGCACCTCTTCTTGTGCATCTTCTTGCGACGCTTCAAGCGCGTGCTCAGCATCTTCGGCCAGCTCGCCGGGGTCATGCATTTCGGGGTCGGTCGATATAATCAAAGGGTTCAACAATCAAGGTGTCACAGATGCAAAGCTTCAGATTATCAATGGTTCCAGCTGGCCTGGTTTTGACCATGGGACTCCTTCTGAGTGGCTGCTCCAACACCCCAAAGGACCTGACCGCTGGGTGGACCCCTGAAAAGATCTACAGCGAAGCCCGCGACGAGGCGAGTGCGGGTGCCTGGGACAAGGCCATTGGCTATTACGAAAAACTCGAAGGCCGCGCCGCAGGCACGGCCCTTGCCCAACAAGCCCAGATCGACAAGGCTTTCGCCCAGTACAAAACCGGCGACAAGATCCAGGCCATCGCCACGCTGGACCGATTCATCCGACTGCACCCCACCAGTCCGGCCTTGGACTACGCGATTTACCTCAAAGGCTTGGTCAACTTCAACGACAACCTGGGTTTGTTCGCTTTCATCACGCGTCAAGACCTCTCCGAGCGCGACCAAAAGGCTGCGAAAGACTCCTTCGAGGCCTTTCGCGATTTGAGCACACGCTTTCCGGACTCCAAATACACCGCTGATGCACGCCAGCGCATGACTTACATCATCAACTCGCTGGCCGCTTACGAGGTGCATGTGGCCCGTTTCTATGCCAGCCGGGGCGCGCATGTGGCGGCCATCAACCGCGCGCAGCAGGCCATTGCCGACTACCAGGGCGTGCCTGCCCTGGAGGAAGCCCTGGCCATTTTGATCAGCTCTTACAAGGCCATGGGCATGGCAACGCTGAGCAACGATGCCAAGCGTGTGCTGCAAAGCAGCTTCCCGAAGTCGGCCTTTTTGCTCACCGATGGCGCAGAGGTCAAGCGCTCGAGTGGCTGGCGTCTGTGGTGAGCTGACGCAGCGCTTCCATAAAAGCTGAGTGGTCGTTCAGGCGGCGCATGGCGGGCAAACCCCGCACCAAGCGCCGGCCATAGGACATGGTGCTCAGGCGGTTGTCGCACACCACCAAAATGCCGCGATCGGTTTCGCTGCGGATCAAGCGCCCTGCCCCTTGTTTGAGTGACACCGCCGCTTCGGGCAAAGCGTGGTCGGCAAAAGCGCTCTTGCCCTGCTGCGTGATGCGCAGGCTGCGCGCCTCAAACAGCGGGTCGCCAGGGGGCGGAAAAGGCAGCTTGTCGATGACCACCAGTTGCAGCGCATCACCGGGCACATCGAAGCCCTCCCAAAATGAGGCCGAAGCCACCAGCACGCAACCCATGCGGCCTTGCGCGTCACCGTGCCCTCCCCCTTCGCGAAAACGCTCCATCAAGCGTCGCTTGGGGCTTTGACCCTGCACCAGCACTTCAACGCCGCCCTCGCTCTGCGCTTGCAGTTGCTCGCCAATGCTGCGCATCGCATTCAAGGTGGTGGTCAACACCAGGGTTCGGCCGCCCAAAATCGCCAGCGCCTCCAGCACCAAAGCGGCCACTTGGTGGGCATGACCCGGATCGCCCGGGCGAGGCAGGTGCGGCGGCACATACAGAGCCGCTTGCTGCGCATAGTCAAAAGGGCTGTTGACCTGCATGACTTCGGCCGAACTCAGGCCACAAGGCTCGGTGAACCAACGCAAACTCGGCTCGTCGCCCAAGGTGGCCGAAGTGAAAATCCAGGCCCGCTGACCCACACCCGGCGCAGGCCCTGCCGACGCAGGGTGGTGGCTTGCAGCGTGTCGCGGATCCCCCGCCATCAAGGCCTCCAGAGAGTCAGCGTCAGCGGGCGATTCGGCCTCGAACTCGGCCTCGGGTTGCGGTGTCACTGACACGGGACGGGTCAGGGCAGAAAAGGCCTGCGCGATGTCCAAGGGCGACTCGATCAGGCGCAGCTGCGCACTCACCTCGGCCCAGCGCACACCCTCGGGGTTGGGTGTGTCGGCAAACAAGGCAGCGCGCTGCATCAACTCGCGGGTGCGCTCACCCAGTCGCTGAAAATCGGGGGCCAGCTCGCTCACCATATCCAAGCCGTTTTGCAAATCCACCAAGGCGCTCGACACTGCTTGCAGCGCATCGGACCACTCGTCAGGGGCCACCCCCTCAGGGTGATGGCCCGTCCAACGCAAACGCACCGATCCTCGGTGCTGTCCAGCGGCCAAGCGCCAATCGCGGGTGGCTTTTTCCAGGCCTGCGCTCAGGGCTTGCCAATCGACCAGGCCACGCGCCAACTGCAAACCGGTGGCCAGCACGTCGCGCACCAGTTCGTGCAACTGCACCGTGGACAGTTGCTGACCCAAAAAATTCACCCCGATCTCGTTGAGCTGGTGGGCCTCATCAAACACGGTCACGCGCACGGTGGGCAGCAACTCGGCCACACCCGACTCGCGCACCGCCATGTCCGCAAAAAAAAGATGGTGGTTGATGACCACCACGTCCGCGGCCATGGCCTCTTTGCGCGCCAGGTTGACGTGGCAAGCGCGAAAGCGTGGGCAGGTTGAGCCCAAGCAGTTGTCGCGTGTGGAGGTGACCAGCGGCCACAACGAGGAGCGCTCGTCCAAACCCGTCAGCTCGGCCATGTCGCCGCTGCGGGTGGATTGTGCCCAAGTCTCGATCTTGGCCAAGGCTTTTTGCGCCCCAGGCTGGGCCGATTCAGGGCTGTGCCGGGCTTGCTGCATGCGGTGCAGGCACAGGTAGTTGCCACGGCCCTTGAGCAAAGCCACCCGAATGGGCAAACCCAAGACCTCCACCAAACGCGGAATGTCACGAGAAAACAATTGGTCTTGCAGCGCCTTGGTGGCCGTGGACACCAGCGCCCGCTGGCCACTCAGCAAGACCGGCACCAGATAGGCGTAGGTCTTGCCCGTGCCCGTGCCTGCCTCCACCACCAACTGGCCGCCGTCTTGCACCATGCGGCTGACCGCCATGGCCATGTCGGTCTGGCCCTGCCGAGGCTGAAAACCCGGCACGGTTTGCGCCAACACCCCGTGGCTGGACAGGGTTTCGGCCACCCGCTGATCGAGCAAATTCAAGCGGGTTCCTTGGGGGACAACTGAGATTGCAGCTGAACGATCTGGTCACGCAGGACCAAACGGCGTTTTTTCATGCGACGCAAGCTCAGTTCGTCGAGTTGAACGGGCACAGACACGGCTTGGTCAATCCGTGCATCCAGGTCGGCATGCTCGATTTGCCATTCGATCAGCTGGCGTTGGGGTGAACGCAAATCAAATGACGGCGTCTTGGACACATTGCTGGGGCTGTCTTCGCTCATGGCACAACCCCCGCCTCGGATTGCTTGGTTTGCAAACGCCGTTCACGTTGCTCGTTGCGCCACGACCGCTCTTGCGCGTTCAAGGCCAATTCCTGCTGGCGCAAGGGCGCCAACGCCTGTCTTCGGGTGAGCCGCGCATCGCTCAAGCAGACATTGACAGCAAAATTTTGCCAACACGCCACTTGCTGCACCTGCTCGGCTTGCACAATGGCGCTGCGTTGTGCTGCCAGTGCCTGTCGTTGGCGTGTGATGACCTCGAGCACCTCATTCGGGCTGGGGTTCGAAGCCCATGGTGTCTGAGCGTCCAACAAAGGGGGGGCTGGATGCGCCATCGGGGCCGTCAAGGTTTCTGTCTGGACGGTTTGCGCCTGAGCGCCCCAGCCCGGCAACAGGCTCAGCGCCAAACTACAACACCCGCTCAAAAGTGCGCGTGTCATGTGAGTTGCGTGTCCACCGTGCGGTGTTCCAACGCCAGAAACTCGCTGGACTGCATCTCATGCAAGCGCGAGACGGTGCGTGGAAACTCGTGCGACATCGGACCCGAGGTGTACAGGCCCTCGGGCGGCACGGCGGCCGACATGATCAGCTTGACCCGGCGGTCGTACAGCACATCGATCAGCCAAGTAAAGCGCCGCGCTTCAGACGCCATGCTCACCGGCATGTGCGGCACATTGCTGAGCAAGACCGTGTGGTAAAGCGTGGCGATTTCCAGATAATCGTTTTGCGAACGTGGACCGCCGCAAATGGCGCGAAAGTCAAACCAGACCACATCCCCGGCACGGCGTTTGGCGGCGATGTCACGCGCTTCGATGTGCAGCACCGGGTTTTCGTCAGGGCCCGTGGCGAGGCGGTTGAAAGCATCGTTCATCTCGGCATCGGCCTGCTCACCCAGTGGCGAGTGGTAAAGCTTGACCCGCTCCAAGGTGCGGCGGCGGTAATCGGTGCCGTTGTCCACACTGAGCACCTGCATGCGCTGGTTCAACAAAGCGATGGCGGGCAAGATGCGGTCACGGTGCAGGCCATCCGGGTACAGACCGTCGGGCTCAAAGTTGGAAGTGGTGACAAAGCCCACGCCGTTGTCAAACAAGGCCACCAGCAGCCGATGCAAGATCATGGCGTCGGTGATGTCGGCCACATGGAACTCGTCAAAGCAAATCAGCTGGTAACGCTTGGCCATGCGCTTGCCCAGCTCGTCCAGCGGGTTCACGGTGCCCTGAATGGCGGTCAGCTCGCGGTGCACTTCGCGCATGAACTCGTGAAAATGCAGCCGAGTCTTGCGCTGGATGGGCAGTGCCGCAAAAAAGCAGTCCATCAAAAAGCTTTTACCGCGCCCCACACCCCCAAACATGTACACACCCTTGGGGATCTCAGGGCGGCTGAAGAACTTGCCCAGCAGACCTGAACGCTTGGATTGGTAGGCGGTCCACTCGCTGGCGCACCGCTCCAGCGCCTCGATGGCCCGCAGTTGGGCCGGATCGCTTTGGTAAGCACGTTTTTGGAGCTCTTCTTCGTAAACTTCACGAACGGACATGGGGGGCTTGCTCTTCAATTCAAAAACAAAACCCGGGACCAGGCCCGGGTTTTAGGGATGCAGAACTTTAACCCAACTTACCCAGAACCGCAGTTCCGGGGGCGTCAAAGACTCAGAAGTTCAGCGTGCGCTTGTCCACAGCCAAAGCAGCCTCTTTGGTCGACTCGCTCAAGGACGGGTGCGCGTGGCAAATGCGGGCGATGTCTTCGGCGCTGGCACGGAACTCCATGGCCACCACGGCCTCGGCGATCAACTCGCTGGCTTGCGGACCCACGATGTGCACACCCAGGATTTCGTCGGTGGTCGCATCGGCCAGCATCTTGACCATGCCGGTGGTGTCGCCCAAAGCACGGGCACGGCCATTGGCCAAGAACGGGAACGAACCCGCCTTGTAGGCCACGCCATCGGCTTTGAGTTGCTGCTCTGTCCGGCCCACCCACGCGATTTCGGGGCTGGTGTAGATGACCCAAGGGATGGTGTTGAAGTTGACATGACCGTGCTGACCCGCGATGCGCTCGGCAACCGCCACGCCCTCTTCTTCGGCTTTGTGCGCCAGCATCGGGCCACGCACCACGTCGCCCACCGCCCAAACGCCAGGCAAATTGGTTTTGCAATCCGCGTCCACCACGATCGCGCCGCGCTCGTCCAGTTGCAGGCCGACCGCTTCGGTGTTCAGACCGATGGTGTTGGGCACGCGGCCGATCGAGATGATCAGCTTGTCGGCGTCCAGCACCACGGATTCGCCCTTGGCGTTGATGTAGTTGACGGTGACGCCCTTCTTGCCATTGACGATCTCGCCGACTTTCACGCCCAGTTCGATCTTCAGGCCTTGCTTGTCAAATGCCTTCTTGGCTTCCTTGGCGATCTGCTCGTCCACTGCGCCCAAAAATATCGGAAGGCCTTCGAGGATGGTGACTTCTGCGCCCAGACGACGCCAGACCGAACCCATTTCCAAACCGATCACGCCGGAGCCGATCAAGACCAGCTTCTTGGGCACAGTGCCCACACGCAGAGCGCCGTCGTTGGACAAGACGTTGACTTCGTCGAACGGTGTGCCGGGCAAAGCACGGGCGTTGGAGCCGGTGGCGATGATGACTTGCTTGGCGGTGATGGACTCTTCGGTCTTGCCCGCCACGTTGATCGCGTAGCCGCCTTCAGCATGGCCAGCAAAGCTGCCGCGACCGTGGAAGAAGGTGACCTTGTTTTTCTTGAGCAGGTAAAGAATACCGTCATTGTTTTGCTTCACCACGGTGTCTTTGCGCGCCAGCATCTTGGCCACGTCCATCTTCACGTCCTTGGCCGTGATGCCGTGGTCTGCAAAGTGGTGGTTGGCATGGTCAAAGTGCTCGCTCGACTGCAACAAAGCCTTGGACGGGATGCAGCCCACGTTGGTGCAAGTGCCACCGGGCGCTGGGCCACCGGTGGCGTTTTTCCACTCGTCGATACAGGCGACCTGGAAACCAAGTTGTGCTGCGCGAATGGCCGCAATGTAGCCACCGGGGCCACCGCCGATGACGACGACGTCGAATTGTTTGCTCATGGGATGGGTCTTCTGGATAAAAAACGCCCCCTGGACAGGGGGCATTTAAACAAGGGGATTAGATGTCGAACAGCAAGCGGGCTGGGTCTTCCAGCGCCTCTTTCATGGCGACCAGGCCCAAGACAGCTTCACGACCGTCAATGATGCGGTGGTCGTACGACATGGCGAAGTAATTCATAGGGCGAACCACAACTTGGCCGTTTTCCACCATGGCGCGGTCTTTGGTCGCGTGAACGCCAAGAATAGCCGACTGGGGTGGGTTGATGATGGGTGTAGACATCATCGAGCCGAAGGTGCCGCCGTTGGAGATCGAGAAAGTGCCGCCGGTCATCTCTTCCATGCCCAGCTTGCCGTCTTTGGCTTTTTGGCCGAATTCAGCGATCTTCTTTTCGATGTCGGCAAAGCTCATCTGGTCGGCGTTGCGCAAAATCGGCACCACCAAACCGCGTGGCGAGCCCACCGCGATACCAATGTCGAAGTAGCCGTGGTAAACGATGTCGTTGCCGTCAACGGAAGCGTTCAAAACGGGGAACTTCTTCAGGGCGTGCACAGCGGCCTTGACGAAGAAGCTCATAAAGCCCAACTTGCAGCCGTGTTCCTTCTCGAAGCGCTCTTGCATGCGCTTGCGCATGTCCATGACCGGGGCCATGTTGATTTCATTGAAGGTGGTCAGGATGGCGTTGGTGGACTGCGATTGCAGCAAACGCTCGGCCACGCGGGCACGCAGACGCGTCATGGGCACGCGCTGCTCGGGGCGTTCTCCAAAATCAACAGCCGGGCCGGACACCTGAGGCAAGGCCTTGTTGGGCACGCCGGTCGGGATCACGGCGGCAGTCGTTTTGACGCCACCGGCCACTGCGGCCAGCACATCGCCCTTGGTCACGCGACCGTCTTTGCCGGTGCCAGGCACCGAGCCCGCAGCCAGACTGTTGTCGGCCATCATCTTGGCGGCAGCCGGCATGGCAACACCAGCCATGCTGGTGTTGGTCGCTGCGGGTGCAGCTGCCGGCGTTGACACCGCGGCAGGGGCCGTCTTTGCAGCTTGGGCGGCTGCCACTTTGCCGTCGGTGTCGATGCGGGCAATCAGCTGCTCTGCGGTCACCGTGGCACCGTCGGCTTGGAGGATTTCAGACAACACACCCGCGGCGGGTGCGGGCACTTCGAGCACGACCTTGTCGGTTTCGATCTCGATCAGGATCTCGTCGGCGGCCACGGTCTCGCCGACTTTCTTTTTCCACAGCAGCATGGTGGCTTCGGCCACGGACTCGGACAGTTGGGGAACTTTGACTTCTACGATTGCCATGATTTTTCCGTTATACGTTGTACGTTTGAAAGGTGTACTGGAGGATTGGGGTGAAGGACCTGGCGCTGAACACTCAGCGCCAGAGGCCACATCACTTGGTCAGCACGAAACCCTTGAGTTTGGCAAAGGCCGCTTCAATCAGCGCCTTTTGCTGGTCCTGGTGCAGGTGCGAATAACCCACCGCGGGCGAGGCGGAGGCTGCGCGACCGGCGTAACCGAGCTTTTGGCCATCCTGCATGTTCTCGTGAATGTTGTGCTGAATGAAGAACCAGGCCCCCTGGTTTTGCGGTTCGTCCTGGCACCACACGAGGTCGGTGGCATTGGGGTACTTCTTCAGCTCGGCTGCAAACGCCTTGTGTGGGAAGGGGTAGAGCTGCTCCACTCGGATGATGGCCACGTCTTCTGCGCCCTTGGACTCGCGGTGCTTGACCAGGTCGTAGTAAACCTTGCCCGAGCAAGCCACCAAGCGCTTAACCTTGTCAGCCTTGAGCGTTTTATTCTCTGGGATCACGGTCTGGAAGCTGCCATGCGTGAACTCGGACACGGGCGATGCCGCGTCCTTGTTGCGCAGCAGCGACTTCGGGGTAAAGATGACCAAGGGCTTGCGCAGGTTGCGCACCATTTGGCGACGCAGCACATGGAAAATCTGGCTGGCCGTGGTGGGCTGCACCAGTTGCATGTTGGTGTCGGCCGCCAGCTGCATGAAGCGCTCTACACGGGCCGAGCTGTGCTCGGGCCCTTGGCCTTCGTAGCCGTGAGGCAACATCAAGGTGATGCCGTTGACCCTGCCCCACTTGACCTCACCCGAGGCGATGAACTGGTCGATCACCACCTGTGCGCCGTTGGCGAAGTCGCCAAACTGCGCCTCCCAGATCACCAAGGTGTTGGGGTCGTTGGAGGCGTAACCGTATTCAAATGCCAGCACCGCTTCTTCGGAAAGAATGGAGTCGATCACGGTAAAAGGGGCTTGGTTGTCGGCAACGTTTTGCAGCGCGACATAAGTGCCGGTGTCCCATTTTTCACGCTTTTGGTCGTGAATTACAGAATGGCGGTGTGTGAAGGTGCCACGGCCGCAGTCCTCGCCCGACAGGCGCACGGGGTAGCCACTGGCCACCAAGGTTGCAAAAGCCATGTGCTCGCCCATGCCCCAGTCGACGGGTGTTTCGCCACGGCCCATGGCCGCGCGGTCGTCGTACACCTTTTTGACCAATTGGTGAGGCGTCACCGATTCAGGGATGGTCGTGATTTTTTCAGCCACGCGCTTCCACTCAGCCAGCGGAATGGCAGTGTCGCCCGCATCGGTCCACTTCTTGCCCAAAAAGGGCGACCAGTCCACCGTGAACTTGGTCTTGAAGTTGGTCAGCACCGGCTCGGTCGTGTTTTTGCCCGCGTCGAGTGCAGCGCGGTAAACCTTGGCCATCTCCTCGCCCAGGTTGTCGCCCAAGCCTTGCGCGGCCAGTTTGTCGGCAAACAGTTTGCGCGTGCCGGGGTGGGCGGCGATTTTTTTGTACATCAGCGGCTGGGTCAGCGCAGGGGTGTCCTGTTCGTTGTGCCCCAATTTGCGAAAGCACACCACGTCCAGCACCACATCTTTGCTGAAGGTCATGCGGTATTCGAGTGCCAACTGCGCAGCCATGACCACAGCTTCCGGGTCGTCGCCATTGACGTGCAGCACCGGAGCCTCGACCATTTTCACGATGTCGGTGCAAAACACGCTCGAGCGCATGTCGCGAGGGTCGGACGTTGTAAAACCGATCTGGTTGTTGATGATGATGTGCACCGTACCGCCCGTGGAATAACCACGGGTTTGCGCCAGAGCAAAGGTTTCCTGGTTCACACCTTGGCCACCGAAGGCGGCATCGCCGTGCACCAGCACGGGCAGCACCTGCTTGCCTTGCGGGTCACCCCGGCGGTCCATGCGGGCGCGCACCGAGCCCTCGACCACGGGGTTCACGATTTCCAGATGTGAGGGGTTGAAGGCCAGAGTCAAGTGGACCGGGCCACCGGCCGTGCTCACGTCGGAGCTGAAGCCCTGGTGGTACTTCACGTCACCGGCAGGCAGTTCTTCAGGGGCAGTGTGGTCGAACTCGGCAAACATGTCGGCCGGCAACTTGCCCATGGTGTTGACCAAAACGTTCAAGCGGCCACGGTGAGCCATGCCGATCACAACTTCCTGCACGCCTTGCGCGCCGGCGGACTGGATCAGCTCGTCCATGGCCGCAATGAAACTTTCGCCACCTTCGAGCGAAAAGCGCTTTTGGCCTACGTACTTGGTGTGCAGGTAGCGCTCCAGACCTTCGGCGGCCGTCAGGCGGTCGAGGATCTGCTTTTTCTTTTCGGCCGTGAAGTTGGGCTTGCTGCGGATGCTTTCGAGCTTTTGCTGCCACCAGCGCTTTTCGGCCTGGTCGGTGGTGTACATGTACTCGGCGCCCAGGGTGCCGCAATAGGTTTCGCGCAGTGCATTGAGCAACTCGCGCAGAGACATGCGGTTTTTGCCGAAGAAAGTGTTGCTGGTGTCAAACACGGTTTCTTGGTCGGCATCGGTGAAACCGAAGAAAGCGGGGTCGAGATCAGGAATATTGGGGCGTTCGGTGCGCTTGAGCGGGTCCAAGTCGGCCCAGCGCTGGCCCACGTTGCGGTAGGCGGCGATCAGCTGTTGAGCGGCGGTGCGTTTGCGGCCCATCTCGACATCGGCACTGGCCATGACCACTTTGGTGCCGCCGGACTTGGCGCGCTCGGCAAAGGCATTGATGACGGGCAGGTGAGGCACGTCTTTGGCGTGGGTGCCATCGGTTGCGGGGACGTGCTGGAGGGCGTCGAAGTATTCGCGCCAGGAGTCGTGGACGCTGCCGGGGTTGGCCAGGTAGTTTTCGTACATCTCTTCGACATACGGGGCGTTGCCGCCGAACAAGTACGTGTTGCCTTGATAGGCAGCGTAGACGGAATTAGTCTCGCTCATATTTCGCTGACCTCCGTTTCCCTCTGGGAAACATAAGTTGGGTTATTTTTACCTTCCGCGACACGGCTGAACCGGTTGGCGGATGCGACTGTGGCATGGGAAGGGCCTGAGTACATTGATCATTGTGCCATGGCTTATCCGATACCCAGCTTACAGCCGCATCAACAAGGTGCGCAAAAGGCTCTTGGGGTGGAAAAAGACCCCGGCCAAACGGGGTCCCCTGTCATCCTGGTTCGATCAGCCTTTGATCTGATCGACGATCTGCTGCAAAGCGGCCGGATCGTCCATGGTGGTCAGGTCGCCCGGATCGCGCCCCTCAGCCACGGCTTGAATGGCCCGGCGCAGCAATTTGCCGCTGCGCGTCTTGGGCAAGGCCGAGACGAGGAAGACACGCGAGGGGCGCGCCACCGCACCCAGTTGCGAGTCCACCACCTTCATGACTTCGCCTTCGAGCTTCAGGCGCGCCGCCGCGTCGGTCAGGCCAGAGGTGTCTTTGGCGATGGCAAACGCCATGGCCACCTGCCCTTTGAGCTCGTCTGCCACACCGACCACCGCCACTTCGGCAATGTTGGGGTGGCTGGAGATGCTTTCTTCGATCTCGCGGGTGCCCAGTCGGTGACCGGCCACGTTGATCACGTCGTCGGTACGACCCAAGATGAAAAAGTAACCCTCTTCGTCGCGCACAGCCCAGTCGAAGGTGTTGTAAACCAGCTTTCCCGGCACCGTCTTCCAGTAAGTTTTGACGAAACGCTCGTCATCGCCCCAGATGGTTTGCAGGTTGCCCGGTGGCAGTGGGCCTTCGATGGTCAACACGCCTTTCTGATTGGCACCAGTCAGCTCTTGTCCCGTCTGGTCGTCCACCAGTTTGACGTTGTAGCCATAAATGGCTTTGCCGGGCGAGCCGAATTTGCTGGGTGCTTTTTCCACGCCGTTGCAAATGCTCAAAATTGGCCAACCGGTCTCGGTCTGCCAGTAGTTGTCGATGATGGCCTTGCCGTTCAGGCCCTCAGAAATCCACTTGGCTGTCGGCTCGTCCAGCGGCTCCCCGGCCAGGAACAGCGCTTGCAGACTGGACAAATCGTATTGGGTGAGCAGCGCAGGGTCTTGTTTTTTCAGCACACGGATCGCCGTGGGCGCGCTGAACATGACGTTGACCTTGTACTTCTCGACCAGGCTCCACCAGATGCCGCCGTCGGGGCGGATCGGCAGACCTTCGTACAGGATGGTGGCCATGCCGCCGATCAGCGGGCCATAAATGATGTAGCTGTGGCCCACGACCCAGCCAATGTCGCTGGTGCAGAAGAATGTCCCGCCCGGCTTGCCTTCAAAGACATTGGGCATGCTCGCCGCCAAAGCCACGGTGTAGCCACCGGTGTCGCGCTGCACGCCTTTGGGTTTGCCGGTGGTGCCCGAGGTGTAAAGCGTGTAGCTGGGGTGGGTGGATTCAACCCATTCACAAGGCACGACCGCATCCTTGTGCTTGGCGCGTTCGGTGGCGTAGTCCACATCGCGGCCAGCCACGGGTGTGGATGCGGCCAAATGGCGGTTCACCATCACCACCTTGGCGGGTTTGTGGGCTGAGATCTGTATGGCTTCGTCGAGCAGCGGCTTGTAGGCCACCACCTTGCCGCTGCGTGAACCCGCGTCGGCACTGATGATGACTTTGGGCGATGCGTCTTCGATGCGGGTGGCCAGCGAGTGCGAGGCAAAGCCGCCAAACACCACCGAATGGATGGCCCCCAGGCGCACGCAAGCCAGCATGGCGAACGCTGCTTCGGCGATCATGGGCATGTAGATCAACACGCGGTCGCCCTTGACCACGCCCAGGTCTTGCAAGATGGCGGCCATGCGCTGCACTTCGGCGTGCAGGTCACGGTAGGTGTAGGTTTTTTCCGTGTCGGTTTCGGTCGACACAAAGATCAAAGCGGGCTGATCGGCACGCTCGGGCAAGTGGCGGTCCACCGCGTTGTGGCACAAGTTGGTTTGGCCGCCGACGAACCACTTGGCAAACGGCGGGTTGCTGTAGTCGCAAATTTGCTGGGGTTGGACTTTCCAATCCACCAGCTTGGCCTGTTCGGCCCAAAAGGCGTCGCGGTCGTTGATCGAGCGCTGGTGAAATTCTGCGAAATTACCCATAAATGTCTCCTGAATACCCACCAAGTTGAAACCGGGGAAGGTGGCAATGTCCTTGCACCACCCAGCACTTCTGAATTCATAATTATGGCCAAGGGACTTGCAAGAAGCTGACTCAGCCCATGGCCAAAATCGTCATCGACGATGGTTGTCCAGCGCACGTCCCGTTCGGCCCGTTCACTTAAACAAACTTTGCAGCAGCTTGAAATCGGGGTGCTCGGCCGTGCGCAGCCACTCGAAAGCCACCATTTCGGCGGTCACCAACTCAGCCCCTGCCCCAGCCAGGCGGTCGTAGGCCGCATCACGGTTGCGTTCTGTGCGTGAGCTGCAAGCATCGGTCACCACCCACACCTCGAACTCGTCTTCCAGCAAATCCAGCGCCGTTTGTAGCAAGCAAATGTGCGCTTCGCAACCCGCCATCACGATGGTCTTGCGAGGCTCTGCGCCGGGCTGGGGTTTTTGCAAGTGGCGTGGCAAACTGCGGGCATTGCCCTTGGGGGCTTGGGGCGCCTCGGGCTGCAACCATTCGCCCAAACCCTCTTCCACTGCGCTGAACTGCATCTTGGCCAGCACCTGGCGGCAGCGGCTGCGCAAATCGGGAGGCATCTCGCCCAGACGAGACGGATTTTGTTCGGTGCCCCAGGTGGGCACATCCAGCGCTTGGGCCAAGGTGGCCAGGCGTGCAGCGTTGGCCCAGACGGCATCGGCGTCCAGCATCGCGGGTTTCAACCGGGCCTGGAAATCCACCAGCACCAATTGGCTTTCATCTGCATCGATCAACATGTTCAGTCCTTGGAGTGTCTGGGTCAGGATTGTCGCAGCAGCGCCGGCACCTGCAAACCTTCAGTGGGAGTCCAGACTCGAACAAACAGCCTGACACCGGACACCCGCATTCTTTAAGCCAAAAATATCCGTTATGCTGCATCTCTATGAATTGGCTCATTTTTTTATCTTTGGCAGCAGCCCTCAACCTGCCTGCTTGGTCATCCCCGACGGAAGAAACACCCACGACGGGCTTGACCGCACACGGCTTGGTCTCGCAGATCAGCACCCAACTGAGCGCGGTCAAGGGCAAGGCCAGCGACCAAGCCGCTGGTATGGTGGAACAAGCCATGGGTTTGCTGGGCGTGCCCTATCGGCGTGGTGGCAACAGCGAAAACACTGGTTTCGATTGCAGTGGCTTTGTGCGCCACCTCTACGAACAATCGGTTGGACAAATTTTGCCGCGCCGCGCTGTGGACCAAGCTCGGGCAACCGAGATCATTGACCGCGAGGAGCTCAAGCCAGGCGATCTGGTATTTTTCAACACCATGCGCCGGGCCTTCAGCCATGTGGGCATTTACGTGGGCGATGGCAAATTCATCCACGCCCCGCGTGCGGGCAAAGCGGTCAACGTCGATGACATGCGCAACGCTTATTGGCAAAAACGCTTCAACGGTGCACGCCGCGTACCCGTGAACGGTGACAATCCAAAAAATGAAAACTCAAATTGATCACCTCGTGGTGGTGGCGTCTTCCTTGGACCAAGGCGTGCAATGGTGCGAAGAGACCTTGGGCATCGTCCCAGGCTCAGGCGGCGAGCATGAAAAATACGGCACACACAACCGCCTTTTCAAAATCGCCTCCCCCCAATTTCCTCTGGCCTACTTCGAAATCATCGCCATCAACCCCCAGGCCGTGATCCCCAAGCGCGCCCAAGTGCCGCGCTGGTTCGACATGGACGACGCCGCTGTGCAAAAAGCCGTGGCGCAAGGCCCCCGGCTCATCCACTTTGTCAGCAGTACCGAAGACGTGAAGGCCGCCCGCCATCTGCTGCGCACCCAAGGCATCGAGCGCGGCCAAGTGGTGCAAGCCAGCCGCAAGTCGCGCAAAGGCACGTTGAATTGGCAAATCACCGTGCGCGAAGACGGCGAGCGGCTTTTCAATGGCTGCTTGCCCACCCTGATTCAATGGGGCAAGCCCGAGGCCACCGAGCCGCTGCGCCTGCACCCGCGCAACAGCCTGCCGCGCTCTGGCGTGACCCTGCAAAGCCTTGCCGTGAGTCACCCCAGCGGCGTCAAACTGCAAGCCGCCTTTGATGCCATAGGCTTGGCGGACATCAGCATCGAAACCGGCCCCGCCAACCTGGTGGCCAGCTTGCAAACCCCCAAAGGCCTGGTGCAGCTGCAAAGCATGGGGATTTAAGTCTCTTTGGGCAATGCCAAGAGCAGCGCCATGCCCACGACCATCACCGAGGCTGTCAGCCACAAAGCGCCTTTGAAACTGCCCGTGACCTGCGCCATGGCCCCGGCCACGACGGGCGCAATCATTTGCGCGGCACCGTAGCTCAAGGTCAAACGCGCCATGGCTTTGCCCGGGTTGTTGGGGGCACGCCGCCCCACCAGCGCCAAGGTCAGGCTCACGATGCCGATGAAGGTCGCCCCATAGCCTACCGAACCAGCCAAAGCGGCCAGCAGTGAGCCCGACATAGCCGGCAGCACGATGGACACCGTCTGCAGACCGAAAGCCAGCAGCAAGGCCGGGATGTCGCCCAACTTTCGGGCCACACGGTCCCACAAAAACACGGCCGGCATGGCCGCCAGACCCACCAGTGCCCAGGCCAACGCGCCCTGCCCGGCCAAAGCCGGTTCACGCTCGACGATGGCCACGGTGAACGTGGCGCTGATGACATAGCCCCAGCCCGCCGCAAAATAGCTCAGCGCCAGGGTCGCCATCCAGCGGCGCGAGACCTGCGGCTGCGCCTGGGCGACCGTTGCTGCGGTGGGCACGGGCGGTACCGGTGGGCGCCACAGCCAAGCTGGGACAAAAAACACCAGACCCAGCGCGGCAAAAGCCAACCACTGGTCGGACCACCGCGTCCAGATGCCGGACAGCACCCACGCGCCCAGCGCCGACACCACAATCCCCAGCCCCAGGCCGATGAACAACACCCCCAACTCGGGTCTGCGGCCCTGGCGCATCAACCAGCCCAGCACCAGGCCAGAGCCCAGCAGCATGCCGGTGGCACCGCACAAACCGCCCAAAAAGCGCCACAGCCCCCAGGCCGGCAACCAACTCGACATCGCCATAGCCGCTGTGGTGAGTAAGGCCATCCACAGGCCTGCACTGTAAAAACGGTGACGCCAACGCACATCGTCCATCCAGGCTGCCACTAAGGCGCCGACGATGTAACCCGCGTAATTGACTGACGCCAAGCCCCCAGCGGCCGCATCGTTCAAACCAGTTTGCGCCTGCAAGGCGGGCAACAAAGGCGTGTAAGCAAAGCGGGCCAGACCGATGGTCAAAACCAGCCCGCAAATGCCCCCGACCATGACTTGCCAAGGTTGCAGCGAACGGGATGTAGGAGTGTCTTGCATTGCAGCGCCGAGTATCCACGCATTTATGTCGGCCTTGGGCGCTCAGCACACAAGCGCTGACGCTTGGGCAACAGCTCTCCGCGTCCCGAACATGACAGTCAGCCCCCTGTGACAAAGGGTTTTCACCATCCCCAGCCCGGCCTGCAGGCCCCTAAAGTGAAATGCCCTAAAGGAGTTGTTCATGCCCACACGTTCTGCCGCCCCCACGGCCTCTGCCCTGTCCGCGCCCGGGTCTGCCCGCCGCATCGCCAACCCCATTCGCCGCAGCCTGGGTGGCCTGTTGCTGGGGCTGGGGGCTTTGAGCGCCGTCGGCGCCTCGGCGCAAACCTTTCCCACCAAGCCCTTGCGCCTGGTGGTGACCTTTCCTTCAGGCGGTGCGCCAGACATTTTGGCGCGCCTGTTCAGCGAAAAAGCCCAATTGGGCTTTCCGGTGGTGGTGGACAACCGGCCCGGCGCGGGTGGCAACATCGGCGCAGACAACGTGGCCAAGTCGCCTGGCGACGGCCACACCATCGTGATGGGCACGGTGGGCACGCATTCGATCAATGGTGCGCTGTACGAAAAAATGCCCTACGACATGGTCAAGGATTTCAGCCCCATCTCGCTGATCGCATCGGCCCCCAACCTGCTGGTGGTGAACAACGCCCTGCCCGTCAAAAGCGTGCCCGAGTTGATCGCCTACATGAAAGCCAACCCGAACAAGCTGTCATTTGGCTCCCCCGGCATCGGCACCTCGGTGCATGTCTCGGGCGAACTCTTCAAATCGCTCACCGGCACCACCATGGAGCATGTGCCGTACAAGGGGCGTCAATTCGCCATCCCCGACCTGATTGGCGGCAGCATCCAGGTCATGTTTGACAACATGCCGTCGGCCCTGCCCATGGCCAAGGAGGGCAAAATCCGGGCTTTGGCTCAAACCACCGCCACCCGCTCACCGGCCGCGCCGGACGTGCCCACCGTGGCCGAATCGGTGCCCGGCTTTGAGGCCACCACCTGGTTTGCCATGTTTGCCCCTGCCAACGTGCCCCGCCCCGTGATCGACAGGCTCAACGCCGAAGTGCTGCGCGTCTTCAAGCTGCCCGAAGTGCAAGAACGCCTGAAAACCCTGGGCCTCGACCCGGTGCTGTCCAGCCCTGCCGAGCTGGCCCGCTACCAGGCCACCGAGATCACCAAATGGGCCAAGGTGGTGAAAGACTCGGGCGCCAAGGCGCAGTGATGCGGCAACCCAGACGCTGCGCTCAGGTCACAATGCCCTGATCGCGAAGCGCCCGGATTTGCTCGGTGGTGAGGCCCATGCCCGTCAGCACCGCGTCGCTGTCTTGACCGATGCCAGGCGCGTTGCGCCGATGCCCACCGGGCGTGCGTGAGAGCTTGGGCACGATGCCCGGCACCATCAAATCACTGCCGTCGTCCATGTGCACCGTTTGCAACATGCCGCGGGCCTGGTAGTGCGGGTCATGCGCGATGTCGGCCACGGTGTAAATCCGCCCGGCCGGCACGCTGGCACGGTCCAGCGCGGCCAGCACCTCGTCCACCGTGAGCTGCGCGGTCCAATGGCCAATCACGCCATCGATTTCGGCCACGCGGGCCACACGGCCGGTGTTGTCTTTCAAAGCCGGGTCTTGTGCCAGGTCGTCCCGACCCATCTCGGCCATCAGCCGCTTGAAAATGCTGTCGCCATTGCCCGCAATCAGGGCGTAGCCGCCGTCCTTGCACAGGTAGGCGTTGCTCGGCGCAATGCCGGGCAAGGCGCTGCCCGCCGGGCCTCGCACCGCGCCAAAGGCGCTGTACTCGGGCAGCAGGCTTTCCATGCAGTTGAACATGGCCTCGTACAAGGCCACATCGATCACCTGCCCCTGACCCGAAGTCTGGCGCTCGTGCAAGGCCAGCAAAATGCCGATCACGCCGTGCAAAGCCGCCAGTGTGTCCCCCAGGCTGATGCCCACACGCACCGGCACCCTGCCCGGCTCGGCGGTCAGGTGGCGAATGCCGCCCATGGCCTCGCCCACCACGCCAAAGCCGGGGCGATCGCGGTAGGGACCAGTCTGGCCGTAGCCGCTCACGCGCAGCATGATCAAGTGCGGGTTGAGGGCCAGCAAATCGTCAGGCCCCAAACCCCATTTTTCCATCGCGCCGGGCCGAAAATTCTCAATCACCACATCGCTCTCGGCGGCCAACTGCCGCACAATGTCTTGCGCGGCAGGCTGCTTGAGGTCGAGCGCCAGTGACTGCTTGTTGCGCGACTGCACCTGCCACCAGACCGAGGTGCCGTCTTTCATCAAGCGCCATTGACGCAAGGGGTCGCCCGCACCGGGCGGCTCGATCTTGACCACATCAGCCCCGAAATCGGCCA
>Ga0209550_10000511_pt1 | contig 36756 bp, 30 predicted proteins | sample LauGreSuBDMM15SN_2_FD_187567 | JGI IMG/M metagenome (GOLD analysis project Ga0209550, IMG submission 187567) | Freshwater lake microbial communities from Lake Michigan, USA - Su13.BD.MM15.SN (SPAdes) (version 5) | ecosystem: Environmental > Aquatic > Freshwater > Lake | place: Lake Michigan... | reverse complement strand
CGTATGACGCCAGAGCAATGGAACGAGGTAATAAATGTAAATTTAAACAGTGTGTTTTATATGACTAAGCAAGTTATAAAACCAATGATGAAAGCCCGTGCTGGAAGCATTATAAATATGAGTAGCATTATTGGCGAAATTGGTAATGCTGGGCAAAGTAGTTATGCGGCTAGTAAAGCCGGAGTTATTGGGTTTACTAAAAGTGTGGCAAAGGAGTTAGGTAGCCGTAATATTCGTTGCAATGCTATTGCGCCCGGCTTTGTAGAAACCGATATGACGAGTTATTTAAAAGATGGCGAAGGGGCAGATAAATACAAAGCTGGTATTCCGTTAGGTAGGTTTGCTAGTGCAGAGGATATTGCAAATGTTACGTTGTTTTTGGCTAGCGATTTAAGTAGCTATGTTACCGGGCAAACTATTAGTGCTTGTGGTGGGTTAAATATTTAATTTTTACATTATTTAAAATACTTTAAATAAATTAACAGCTGCAAAGATTTGTTTTGTATTATCTATGATAAAATCTATGGTATCTGTGGATAAAAAATAATTATGTCTATTGCTATTATCGTCATATTTATACTAGGTTATTTTGCTATTGCTTTTGAGCACAACATAAATATTAATAAAGCTGCAACCGCATTGGTAACTGGTGTACTTTGCTGGACAGTTTATATTTTATTTACACCAAATAAGCAAGTAGTAAGCCATCAATTAATGGAACACTTAGGCGAATTAGCTGGTATTTTGTTTTTTTTATTAGGCGCAATGACGGTGGTAGAGCTAATAGATGCCCACGATGGCTTTGAAGTAATTACGGAACGTATAAAAACCAAAAGTGCGGTTAAACTACTTTGGATTATTGGCGGACTAACCTTTTTTTTAAGTGCAGTACTAGATAACCTTACTACAACAATTGTAATAGTATCGCTGCTACGCAAATTAATAGATAATAAAGAGCAACGATTATTTTTTGTAGGTATTACAGTTATTGCTGCCAATGCAGGCGGTGCTTGGAGTCCGTTGGGAGATGTTACAACCACCATGCTTTGGATTGGTAATCAAATTACTGCAGGTCAAATAATTAAAATGCTTTTTTTACCAAGTGTTGTTTGTTTGCTTTTGCCCCTAATTATTGTTTCTTTTAGGTTAAAAGGAGTTATCCAGCCATCATCTAAAAACACAAATCATACCCTTCGGCCTAAGTTTGAGCGAACACTAGTTTTTTGCCTAGGTATTGGTATTTTATTATTTGTACCTATTTTTAAAACAGTAACACATTTACCTCCATTTATGGCCATATTATTTGGCTTAGGTGTATTGTGGATTGCTACCGAAATTTTGCACAAACAGAAAGATGATGATGAAAAAGATAGCCTAACAGTGGCAAGAGCATTACAACGTATTGATACACCAAGTATTTTATTTTTTTTAGGTATATTAATTAGTATTGCTGCTTTGCAAGCAACGGGGCAACTTACGCAACTAGCCCAATGGCTTACTGCCACGGTAAAAAACGAAACAGCTATTGTAACAGGCATTGGTTTACTAAGTGCAGTGGTAGATAATGTACCCTTAGTAGCCGCTGCACAAGGTATGTACAGCTTAACACAATACCCAACCGATCATTTTTTTTGGGAGTTTTTAGCTTATACAACAGGTACTGGGGGCAGTGCATTAATTATAGGTTCGGCCGCAGGTGTAGCTGCTATGGGTATGGAAAAAATTACGTTTATTTGGTATTTAAAAAAGATAAGCTGGTTGGCTTTAATTGGCTTTTTTGGGGGTGCTGGCGTTTACTTATTAATGAATTTATAAAGCATCAACCCAAAATTTTCATTCCTCTTTTCTTAATATAAGCATGCCACAAAATCATGGTAGCTACCGTTCGGTAGGGCTTCCAAGGCTCGGCAAGTTGTAACATTTTTTCTTTAGGAAAATCTTTACCTAGTTTTTTATGTTCCCTCATACTGTTTACCAAAGCAATATCGCCAAGTGGAAATAAATCGCTTCGTTGTAGGGCATGCATTAAATACACATCTACCGTCCAATCGCCGATGCCTTTTAGTTTTTTGAGTTCTGTTCTTATTGCTTCATCGGGCAAATTAGTTAACCTACCTAACACTAATTTTTTTGTTTTAATGGCTTTTGCTAACCCTCTGGCATAAACTATTTTTTGCCTTGTAAAATAACATGCCCTCATTTCTTCATCGGTAAGGGCTAATATTTTTTGTGGCGTTACATAACCTACTTTTTCTTTTAAGCGTTTAAAAGCGGCATAAGCACTTGCTAAGGAAATTTGCTGTTCTAAAATAGTGAGTATTAAGGTTTGAAACGTAGCCGGCCTACTCCACATAGCCGGATAGCCATATTGTTTTATTATGGCAGCTAAATCCTCATCTTTTTTTGCCAACAACGTACAAATTTTAGTAAATGTTTCAGTAGAAAAACGATTCAAAATTAATATGGATTAAGCGTATAAAAAGCTGTTTATTAATAAAGTATAACAAAATAACTACTTAATTGTTAACTACTTTACAATTTTATTACAATAAAAAAAGCAACCCAATTAAATTAAACGAATATTTTAGTGAGAAAAAAAATAATTAAAAATTTGTAATGCAACTTATTAGCAGTCCATTATTTCGTTGCATTATGGTTTGGTTATTTATACGCCTTCCTTGTTGTAAAGTTTGATTAAAGTAACCGCTTTCTATATTTACATTTTTATTTAGTTTATACCCAACTAATAAAAACAATCTATTTTGGTCAAAAATATTTACCCCTACATTTTTACCGGCACCTATAAAAATTTCATCTGCCACAGCGGCATACATTTTTTTGTTTAACGAATATTGTGTTCTAAATTGATACCGAAAGCGATGAAGAAATAACCATTCTTCTATTTCTCTATCTGTACCAGCTTTTACTCTTCCAAGCCAGCGTTGCTCCACTCTAAAGCGATGGGTAAGTAAAAATTTATTTAGCGGTTGGCGTAAGGTTAATTGCTCATAAATTCTATGCTCTGGAAAAGTACCATTGTTAGCAATAGGATATTTACCATACGAAAATGTTTCAACCCAAGCATAACCAGCATGTACAATTACGTTATCACTTATTTTATAATTTGCACCAACTCGTAGTAAACTTTGTTGCCAATTTTTTAAGCCATTATCTCTCCGCCATTGGTACTCGGCATGTATACTCCACTTTTTATTTCCTGCAATAGTATTAAAACTTTGCAGCCAAACTAAATTATTATAATCATTTAGTCTATCGTTTTGTGCAGTAGATTGCAACGAAAGAAAAACAATAAAAAAGGAGATAGATATTTTCATGTAAGACAGTAAATTAGTTAACTACTTCTAAACGCTACAGGATGATCTAATTTTTTGTGTAATCCTAAAAATATGCGTAAGTAAATTCGTATAGCTGCTAACTCAATGAACAAAAAGGATAAGGCCAATAACGCAATTAGTGCATATTGATTAGCACCTATATGTGTAAAAAAAACATCTATGCCAATAAAAGCAGCCGTAATAGGGAAGCCTAACAAACCCAAAGCAGATAATAAAAATATAAATGCTGTATTCTTTTGTTCGTACACATAGCCATGATAATTATTGAGGCTAATATCGCTATCTATTTTTTTAATTTTATGCAAACAAATTGAGCCTACTACACTTGCCACCGTAACGCCACTTGCATACATAGTTACTTGTTGCCAATTTAATACGCCTGTATTTTTTACAATAGCACAAATAATAAAAACATGAGCCATCCATAAATTTTCCCATGCAACTATTGAGGATTTACGAGACGAAAATGAACATAAAATTATAAGCAAAGCTGCTACCATAAAAGCTATTGGTAAATAGACATTTATAGATTCAAAAATAATTGGATGTAAAAATGTAGCAGCAATTGCTAAAAGCCCTAATACAATAATAATTACTCTGCCAATAATATTTTCAAAAAAACCTAACTGCCTTCCAATCCATTTAAACGGCATCCAAAGATAATTATGCAAAATGCTATCCATATTCCACTCTTTAATACTGAGTGTATAAATAGAGTTTTTTAATTTGTTATCGGCTGTTGAAGTGTTGGCTGTGTGATGAAAATATTGATGATGCACTAAATAATTTAATACTGAAGGAGATACCAATAATTGGTATGTTCTTAAAAAAGCATTACCAGCAAAATGAATTAATGCTAACCAATGCAAACCGACTGCTACTTCAATAAAAATAATACCAATTTGTGCAGCACTTGCATAGGCAATTTGGGTTTTTACAGTTGGCTGTACTCTTGCAATTAAAGATGAAACAATGGCGGTAATTGCTCCAACGCAAATAATAATAATCTTTACTAACAAAATATCTTGCCAAAAAGGGTATGTACGTAACAATACAAACACCCCAATATGAACACTTAACGAACCATAAAAAATTGCACTGCTACTTGTTGGTCCTTCCATTGCCCTTGGCAACCAAGTGGTAAAAGGAAACTGTGCCGACTTTGCTACCGCTGCTAACACAAACATTAATGCAATAAACAATGCCATGCCTGTATGTTGATGTTCTACCGCAGTTGCACCGGCCTTTGTCAATTGTGTAAACGAAATATTTTGATGGGTAAGATGATGCAACATCCACATAGCAAGTATTAAAGCTATATCACTTAATCTGTAAATAGATAAAACCTTATACGCATTTTTTACAGGTAAATATCTGTTGCGATAAAAGGCAATTAATAAAAAAGAAGATAAACCAATAACTTCCCATCCAATAAATAAGGTTTCGAAATTGCCTGAAAAAATAATTAAATTAAAGCCTAATAGAAAAAATAAAAAGGTATTAAAAAAACGTTTAAACCCTTCATCTCTATGCATGTAATAACGGCTAAACCTTGCTACAAAGAAAAACAAAAAAGCTCCTACAACACTATATACAGCTGTGATATGATCGTAATAAAAATTAAGTACAAACTCAAAACCATCGGTTTTGTATAAGGTAATTAATTTTTGATTGATGGGTGTGTAACCATTAATAAACCACATAATTGCAAAGCTAATAGCAGACAAAATGTATAAGCTTGTGCCAATTTCTGCAATAGCAGCAATTACTTTTTCTTTTTTATTGGCAAAAAATAAATTGAGTATAAATGCAATAAAAGGCAACACAATAAATAATGGTAAAAGCTGGTTCATTCTATATTTTCTTTAAACTTAATTTTCTTTAAAAACGCATTTGAGTTAGGGAAATTAATTTAGCAAATGCACTTCTAAATTTTCTTTAGTAGCATGTATAATATGATTAGTTTCCATTTCTTTTGCACTTTCAATAAAAGCTTGCATATCATCAATGGTATTTAATGCATTAGTTAATGGCATATATTTTTCAAATACGCCATTTTTAAAATAGTAAAAACATTTTTCTGTAGGGTGGAATGCCGCAATGTGTACCCATTCATTTTTATACCATTCAAAAACTTCCTCCGATGATTGAATGGCTTTTAAAACAACCTCAGGCTTATGTTCTACAATCACTAATAATCTTACTGGGTCATGCACTTCAATCATTTGCCAAGGTAAGCCAGGGCGTAAATCACCATCGCTACTATTGGCTACACCAAACAAACCCATTACATTATGGGGTAGCTTTGTGCCTGCTCCCATTTTAATATTATCAACCCTACTAAAATAATATTCTAAATTAATACCCCCACAAACTAAGCCAATAGGTTTCATTACATTGGTTAATATGGCACCATCGGGATCGGTGCTGTAATCGTAACTATTTAAAAAAGCTCTTCTATCTAAAAACAAACCTTTGGTCATATCTCTTCTTCCAATAATGGCTAAAGTATTTGTACCATGGCCAAGCTCTGGCCTCGGCTCAAATAAAGAAACAGAGCGATTGAATATTGCTTTACGTACTTGTTGTAATTCGTTTTTTGTATTGATAGATGCAAAACGACGGCTACGTTCTTTTGCATTTAAATCGAGTGCTGTTTCAAACGATTGTATATTTTTTTGATGTTGAATTTTATTTACATCGTTTAAAATAGTAGCATCATAATAACCCATAACATCTGCAGCAGTATCATGCATTGCACCAATAAATTGTGTTGATGATGGGATGTTAATACTTTTTGCAGCAAGCATTTCTCTTACTTTTTGATTATCTAAAATATACGACATTACTCTTGCATTAGTTGCACCAGGCCTGCCGCTGCAAGCACCACAATCATGTGCACCATGGTGTGGATTATTTGCACTACTACTACCATGTGCTACAACATACACAATAGGTGCAAAATTTTTAACCATCCCAATGCCACGTAAAAAACCTTCGGCTCTGGCTACCATTTCATCAATGGTGTAACCAATTTGCAATCCATTTTCTACATCACTGGCATTTTTATTTTCTATGGTTAAAACAGATTGGTTATCCATGTGAGAATAAGCATCGCTGATGGCTGGACTCATTTTAGGAAAAAACAATAACTGTATTTTTTTGGCAAATGCCCAAAAACCAAACGGTATACTTAATAAAAAACCACTTAAAAAACCATGGGCATCTTTGCTATAAATGGGTTCGCTTTTTTTGTTTGTGATTGCATCGTATTCTTTAATTAAAAACTTAGGTGTAACTGGTGCAGGGCAAAGTTTATCGTAAAATAAATTGTCTTGCTGTTTAAAATAAAACTCCACACCAAAAAAACCTGGTGCACCAAAAGTTACACAAGTATTGTCTGTAGCTTCTATGTGGCGACGAATAGAACATTCTCTTTCATCTATACAAAAAATGGCAGCAAAGCTTTTTTTATTTTCATTCTCATCTTCTCCGCCGGCTAATAAAATTCCAGCCATTACGGTATCGTAATAACTAAATTCAAAAGCATCTTGCCATATCTCTATTACTTTGGCTAATTCATTTTTTGGAGCATCGGCAAATAAATCAATTGCTGTTTCTTTTGTAACAGTTGCAATAGGTTTCCAATTATTACCTAACTTATTATTAAGTGCATCTAACTCAAGCAATAATTCAAAAACAATAAATTCTTTTAAATTTATTTTTCTAGGGTCTAATAAAGTTTGTGGATTATCTTCCACCGCACTTATAAAACCACTCCAACCATGGTGTGCAAATGCTTGATCAAATAAATACTGCTCAAAATATTCTTGTTTACCAACAATTAATTGCAATAAAGATTCTATAGAATAATTTCCATTTAAAAAAAGCTCTTTTACTTTTTTTGTTTTAAAAAAACTTACAAAACTATTTTGCTCAATATCTTTAATGCTTTCTATAAACGATTTATTAGCCACAGGATAATTTTCTATAGCAACACCTTGGTCTAAAAAACTGCAAATAATTCTAAATAATAATGGATGCACTTCATTATCTAAATCAATATAAAAATACTCTTTCCAATATTTACGCAATTGCCCAACACGAGGCTGGTTAATAGTATCGTATTTGGCGTTAAGCAATTTTTGTTTCCACTCTGTTACAACATTACTACCTTTTTTTTCGGAAATTATTTTATCTAAAATATCTTCTCTTATTCTTTTAGTTTTATATAATTCTCTAAAATCTTTAAGCTCTATGCTAACCTGAAAACCAAAAATTTTGCTTGCCTTATTAATAGCATCATAAAACTTCATATGCTGAAAAGCATGTAAAGAATTGTGATGAATAAAATCTTTTAATGCCTGTTGAGTAGGTAAGTAATGTTTTAATTCATGCAGCACATGCTGCTCCTCAAATATTTTATTTGACATATTCTTTTGATTTAACTTCTAAAATCGTCCAACGAAAATTTTGGGTTTTTTTCATCTTTTATATACAAGACATCCTTACAAAAACTTACTTTTCCAGTTTGAACATTATACATTGCACCTACCACTCCTATTTTACCACTTTCTAATAGCTGCTCTAGTATATAGCTACGTTCAATAATTTGCTCTGCTGCTCTTTTTACATTTATTGTTGCTACATTGTCTACAAAAACTGCATTCCCAGAAGTTCTATCTTTTTTTGTCTTATTTTCTTGGTATACTGCAGGTTGTATTTTAGAAAGTAACTCAGTTAAATTACCCATTTCTACATGGTCACAGGCTCCTTTTATAGCACCACAAGCTGTATGTCCCAATACAACTATTAACTTTGAACCTGCTATTTTACAAGCAAATTCCATACTGCCTATAATGTCGGTATTTACAATATTGCCAGCTATTCGTACCGAAAATATATCGCCTAATCCTTGGTCAAAAATTAACTCGGCTCCTGTTCTACTATCAATACAACTTAATATGGTTGCAAAAGGCCATTGACCATTTCTAGTATCGTTTACTTGGTCTAATAAATTTCTTTGTTTTTTTAAATTTTTTAAAAATCTATCATTTCCTTCTTTTAATATTTCTAATGCCATTCGGGGTGTTAAATTGGCTTGTGTTTCTTTAGTATGCGCTTTCATATTTATTTCATTATTTTTTTTGTGATGATGTTACGCTAGTTTCGTTATGAATGTTATATTTTTCCTTAAAGCCTAATAACTCTAAGTTAATATTTTTTAATGGTGCCTTTATATCTTTAAATTCTTTTATTAATTCTAATACATCAAAGTCAATATAATTAGTATTAGAAGCATCAATAATTACCGATGAATTTTCAGGCATATGGTCAAGTGTTTCTCTTATAGAGGCTTTGTTTAAAAAAGATACTTCTTCAGAAAGTTTAATTTTTATTACATCACCTTCCTTATGCTTTTGTTTGTTGAAGTAATAACTATTTTTTAAGTTGCCGTGCAATATGGCTCCAATAGCAGCTATTATACCTGCAAATACCCCAATGATTAATCCTTTACCGCTTAATATGGGTAATACTTTAAATAGATCGATAGCAATAATGACTACTACGGTTACAATAAATGGTATAAACTGATATTTCCCTGCTTTCCAAAAATTAATAAATACCGTAGGCTTAGCCAATTTCCATCCTGTAAGTATAAGTATTGCGGCTAGAGCGGCTAAAGGTATTTTATTTAAAACAAAAGGAATTGCTATAACACTAACTAGTAGTAACGAAGCATGAAAAATAGTAGATAATTTTGATTTTGCACCAGCATTTACATTGGCACTACTTCGTACAATAACACTAGTAATGGGTAAGCCACCAATTAAGCCGGAGATTGTATTGCCCACTCCTTGTGCAAACAATTCTCTATTGGTATTGGTAACTCTTCTTTCTGGATCTAAATTATCTACGGCTTCAATACTTAACAAGGTTTCTAAACTTGCAATTATCGCAATAATAAAACCATACATAATTACCGTACTATTTGTAAAACCACTAAAGTTGGGGAATGTAAAAAAACTTAAAAATTCGGTTGGCGATTTTGCAATAGATAAATTTACTAAATGTGAGCTTTCTATTATTTGAAGTTTGCTGCTCATACTAATCCATAGTTGATTAAGTATAACAGCAAAAACAACTGCCACTAAAGCACTAGGTATAAAAGGTAGTTTCTTTTTTAGACTAGATTTATCCCACAAAACCATTATTATAATTGATAAAATGGCAACTAAAAACACACCTATTTCAATATTTTGTAAGGGGATTAATAATTCATGCCAATCTTCATTGCCGTACTCAAAAAGTTCGGTAATAACGCCTTTATCATCTCTATCTTTTCCAAAAGCATGTGGTATTTGCTTGGCAATAATTAAAATACCTATACTAGTAAGCATACCTTTAATAACACTGCTAGGTATGTAGTTAGCAATACCACCGAGTTTTAAAGCACCTAAGCTAATTTGTATTAAACCAGCAATAACTACTGCACATAAAAACATATCAAAATGCTCTATACCGCCAATGGCTAAAATAGCACCCGATACTAATGTTGCTAACCCAGCAGCAGGACCACTTACACTTAAAGGAGAGTTGCTTAAAGCCCCTACAACTAAACCACCAACAATACCAGCAATAAGACCACTAAATGGAGTTGCTCCACTAGCAATTGATATCCCTAAGCAAAGGGGAAGTGCTACTAAAAATACTACTAAACCTGCAGGTATATCTTTACCAGCATTGGCAAATAAACGTTTGTTTGTCATAATAAATAAAAAGTATAAAATAATGTAGATATGCACAAGGCACAAAAGAGAAGTAAAGCCTAAGCTTTATTTGGAGGAATTATGTCTTCTGCGATGTAGGGGGTTGGCAAAAAATATAAATGTGTAATATAAAATTTTTGAGTTTCTGATAAACCCAAAGGAGAAGAAATCAAGAAATCAATAATAATTTTATCTTTCTTTAAGTCGTTGTCTTTTTCAATTTCTTTTTCCTCATTATCATCTTCGGTATCGTATAATGAAAAAGAGACGCTACAGTCATTTGTAAAATCTTTATAAAGTTTTACAAACGAACTGCTTACAAATACTGTTATTAAAAGTAAAGCAAATAACTTTTTCATAGTTTTTCAAAGATACGATAACAATTCTATATCCATATAGGTTTTGAAGAGAAAAATGAATAAGGATTATTTTTTCTTAAATTTTTCGATGGCTTGTTTTGTAAAATCGCTTAAAACTAATTTGCCGCTAATTTTTGCTCTTTCAATTAAAAGGTCATCCCAATGTGCAGTATCTTTCCAAAATATTTTTTTCATTTCGGCCATTGCCTGGGGAGATGAGTGGGCTAAAGTGTTTGATAATTTAAAAATAGCCTCATCCATATTTTCTATACTTTCATGCACTTCGCTAAACAACCCTTTAAGCTTTGCCCAATCGCTATTACGCCACATGGTAGCATCAATAGCTAGTGCACTAAAAGCGGCAGTACCAATTTTACGCTCTACCGCAGGGCCTACTACAAAAGGGCCAATACCAACCGCTAGCTCACTTAATTTAACATCGGCTTTATTAGTAGCAATGGCATAATCAACCGAAGCGGCAAGGCCCACACCTCCTCCAACACATTTACCTTGTATACGCCCAATAATTAGTTTAGGGCATTTACGCATGGCGTTTATTACATGGGCAAAGCCACTAAAAAACTGTAATCCTTCGGTTTCGTTTTTTATAGCCATTAATTCATCAAAACTTGCACCGCTACAAAATGTTTTGTCGCCAGCGCTTTTTAAAATAATAATATTGGTTTCGTTATGGGTACTAGCAAAGTGAATTTTTTTGGCTAGTTCTTCTAAAATTTTACCTGGCAAGCTATTACTTTGCGGATGAAAAAATTCGATTGTTGTAATGCCTTGATGAGTTTCTGATTTTACATACGCTTGATCCATTGTAAATTATTTAGACTACAAATTTAAGCTTTAACGTAATTGGAATGCTGTTTAAAAATTATCTTTCTAGCAATAAAAAAAGAAAAATAATGAATACCTAATGATTTTTTAATATTATTTATAACCTAAAAAATTCACTATAGCAAGTTTGTAATATCTACAAACAGAAATTATTAATACCATTGGGCAGGTGGTGTATAGCAATACAACAAACTTTACGGGGAGCATTAGTATATATATTGCTACTTTATTGGCACCCGGGCAATATATGGTGAGGGTAATAAGTGAAAATAAAGTAGATGTTCAAAAAATACTGATAGAATAAAGCAACAAGTCCTGTTTAAGGTAAATTCAGGAAAGCATTTGTCTTAAGGCAGGTACTCCTCTTGTTATATCAGTTATTTTTTTTCTACCATCGTCAGTATTGTTGCTACACCAGTAATTTCATCGGTTTCATCCAAAAATTCTACTAGCCATTTTACTATTCCTTTTTCAATATCATCTCCACGTTTAAAATCCTCGGGGTTTTCTATAATGCGTTTATCATTGGGTAATTTTTCTTTACAAGTAAAACGAATGTAAACTTCTGCTCCAGGGTAAACAGGTTTTGTAAAACGCAATTCATCTATCCCATAATTTAACAGTACCGGATTTTTTTCAAAACTATCTACAAACAAACCAGCAGCAATACTCATAATAAAATATCCATGTGCCACTTGGTGGGTAAACATAGTGCCGTCAAAATTGGTTTCTTTTAAATGGGCATAAAATTTATCGCCACTTAGGTCTGCAAATTTATCTATGTCTTCGCTTGTGATGATTCTTTTTTCGGTAATAATCTGCTCACCAATTTCAAGCTCTTCAAAATATTTTTTAAACGGATGCTTACCACCATCTTTTCCTTTTGCATTAGGTTGATATACTTGTGTAACTTCTGTTAGAGTTGTTGGGCTTCCTTGTATTGCAGTGCGTTGTAAATAATGCTTAACACCACGTATACCTCCCATTTCCTCTCCGCCGCCAGCCCTACCTGGGCCACCATGTGTAAGTAAGGGTAAAGGGCTACCATGCCCTGTACTTTCTTTAGCACATTCGTTATTTAAAATTAAAATTCGACCATGATGTGTTGCAGCACCTACAACATACTGCCTTGCAATTTTTGCACTGGCTGTTACAATAGTACTTACTAAACTACCCTTACCTAACTTACTTAAGGCAATAGCGTCATCTATAGTTGTGTACGGCATTAATGTACTAACTGGGCCAAAGGCTTCAATATTATGAGGCTCAAAACTATTAAATGGGTTTTGGTTTAATAATAAAAGAGGGCTTATAAATGCACCCTTCAATGCATCCGCATCTACTACTTCTACACTATCCAAACTACCATAAATTAGTTGTGAAGATGCCAGTAGTTTTTGTACTTGTTCCTTTACTTCTTTACGTTGTGTTTCGCCTGCAAGGCTACCCATTCTTACTGTTGAGTTTAATGGGTTACCAATTACGGTTTGGCTCAATGCTTTACCTAAGGCTATTTGTACATCTTCCATTTTGTTTTGAGGTACAAAAATTCGTCTAATACCGGTGCAACGTTGCCCAGCTTTAAGCGTCATTTCTTTTCGAATTTCTTTTATAAAAATATCCCACTCTGGCATAGCTGGTGTTACATCATCTGCCAATACTATACAGTTTAAACTATCTGCCTCTACGGTAAAGGGTGTATTATTTTCTAAAATGTTTTTGTTAGATTTTAATAATAACCCCGTTGTTGCACTACCTGTAAACGTTACTACGTCTTGACTGGTAACATGGTTCAACAAATCGCCAGCACTACCACAAATTAATTGTAAAGCACCTTTGGGTAAAATGTTACTTGCTATAATTTCTTTAACTACAGCTTCTGTTAAATAACTGGTTACGCTTGCAGGCTTTACAATAGCAGGCATACCAGCCAATAAATTAACTGCAATTTTTTCTAACATACCCCATACCGGAAAATTAAAGGCGTTTATATGTACTGCCACACCTTCTTTTGGGCTTAAAATATGTGTGCCCATAAAGGTATTATTCTTGCTAAGGTTGTGGCTTTCACCATCAATACAAATTACATCGTCAGGAAATTTTCTTCGTAAAGAGGCGTTTGCAAATAAGTTACCTATACCTCCTTCAATATCTACCCAGCTATCGGCTTTTGTGGCCCCAGTTTTATAACTTATTTCGTAAAACGTAGGTAAATGTTTTTGTAAATGCAAGGCCAATGCTTTTAACATATTTCCTCTTGCATGAAAAGTCATTTTGCGTAACGCAGGGTTACCAACCGTTCTGCCATAATCTAACATGGCTTTAAAATCTAAGCCTTTTGTAGTGGTGCTAAAAATAGGTTCGCCAGTTACAGCGTTGTATAAAAGTTGCCCATCACCATCACCATTAATCCAATTACCCGTAATGTAGTTGCCCAATTTATTCATATGCAAAAAACGTTTTGGCAAAGCTACAAAGGGAATGCTCAATAAATCTTCTTTACTAAATTTTCTTTAACACCGCCAAACCATTCATCTTTTAATATGCTTAAAATAATGGATGTTCGTCTACCATTTTCTATATTGGCATGGTTACGTAAAACTCCTTCTTCAATGCAACCAATATTTTTCATGGCATTAATAGAGGCTGTATTATTAATATCGGCCCTAAATTCTACTCTTTCTAAATTCCATACTTCAAAAGCATGGGTGAGTAGTAGTAGCTTGCAATGGCGGTTTAAGCCAGTACGTTGAAATTTTTTTGCGTACCAAGTATAGCCAATTGAAGCGGCTTTGTTATTAAAATCAATATCGTAAAAACGAGTGCAGCCAGCAAGCTGGTTGGTAGTTTTGTCTATAACTATAAAGGGATAGCCTTTATTTTCTATTCTTTCATTTATTGCAAAAGCAATGTATTTTTCCATAGCCGAGGCACTACCGCCTGGGTTTACCATACTGTACTGCCAAATAGTTGGTTCGGTTAAAGCGTAGTGTATACATTCAGTTGTATGCTCAAGGTTGAGTGGTACTAACTGTACGTTATTATTTTCTATAATAATTTTTTGGTTGGCTAAGTCTTGCATAAAAAAATCCTGCTTTTTAGGTAGGATGTAGAGTTATTTATTCTTTATTTCGTTCATCTATTTCTTTACTAAGAGCGGCAAAAATATCATCAACCGATCCCTCACCTTTTATCAAAACTACTTTATTAAACTGCCTGTAATACTCTGCAACAATTGCTGTTTTATTGTGGTACTCTGTAATCCTTGCTCTAATAACATGCTCATTGGTATCATCACTTCTACCACTTGTTTCGCCACGTTTTAATAAACGTTTTACTAATTCCTCTTCGCTAACATCTAAGGCTAACATTACATTTATACTAGCTTCTTTTAGTTCTAATAAATTATCTAAAGCTTGTGCTTGTGCACCCGTTCTAGGAAAACCATCAAACAAAAAACCTTTGGCAGTTGGGTTAGCATCCAATGCAGAACTTATCATACCAATTACTACTTCATCAGGCACTAATTGCCCTTTATCCATAATATTTTTAGCCTCTAAACCTAGTGGAGTTTTAGCAGCTATTTCACTGCGTAGTAAATCGCCTGTGCTTAAATGGTTAAGCCCATACTTTGCAATTAGCTTTTCGCTCTGTGTGCCTTTACCACTTCCAGGAGGGCCAAAAAGAATTAAATTAAACATATATATCTATATACTACTAACGTTATGAAGATAGCAAAAATACAAATTGGATTTTATAATTTGTTTAACAATTTAACCAAATATTTAAAAACTATTGAATTATGTAATTACGTAAATAACTTTACATCTAAACTATTGTTTAAATACTATGTATAAATATCTTTTTATTTTTGTAACACTATTTGTGGCTTGTAGCCCAAAAAAATCTATAAATAAAACAAGTATGGAAGAAAAAAGTATAGCGGTAGATACTACTAATTTGCCCAAAACAGACCAAGAGTGGAAAAAAATATTGCCAGAAGAGGTTTATGAAATATCTCGTAATAAAGGAACGGAGAGAGCGTTTACCGGAAAATATAATGAGCATAAAGAAGTAGGAACCTACTACTGCATAGCTTGTAGTAATCCATTATTTAAAAGTAATGGCAAATTTGAAAGTAGTTGTGGGTGGCCAAGTTTTTTTGAACCCATAACAAAAGGGAGTATTATTTATTTGCCAGATAATACACATGGTATGAAACGTACAGAAGTAGTTTGTGCTAAATGTAAAGGCCATTTAGGGCATGTGTTTGAAGATGGCCCCCCGCCAACAGGATTAAGATATTGTATAAATTCTGTAATACTAAAATTTGAAGGGAGTAAGTGATAAAATATAAATAAAATATTTTATTTGTTTTGTAAGGTAAAAAAGTCAAATTTACGATGTAAGTCTGTACTTGTACCTAACATTTACTGCTCAAAAAAAACACCTACTTTTACCCCTTAATAACTACGTATGAGTTCAAGTAAATTAAGCCAATTAGCCGAAACCTTAATTGGTAGTGAAATTGTAAAATTAGGGGCAGAAATTAAAGAAAAAATTAAGCAAGGGAATAAAATTTATAATTTTACAATTGGCGATTTTGATTCTTCAATTTTTCGAATACCACAGGTTTTTGAAAACGAAATAATACAATCTTTAAAAGAAGGTTTTACTACCTATCCACCAGCAGAAGGAAGTTTAGAATTACGCCAGGCCGTTTCTAGTTTTATTTTAGATAGAGAGAATATACATTATGACACCAACGAAATTTTAATTGCTGCAGGTGGTCGTCCATTAATTTATAGTGCATTTAGAGCCGTAGTAGATAAAGGAGATAAAATTATTTATGCAGTACCTAGTTGGAATAATAATCACTATGTACATTTTACCGAGGCAGCGCATGTTGTTATAGAAAGTAAGTTTGAAAATAACTTTATGCCCACTGCTATTGAAATTGCCGAACATATAAAAGGTGCATCTTTACTGGCCTTGTGCAGTCCGTTAAACCCAACTGGTACAACCTTTTCAAAAGAAGAGTTAACCGCTATTTGCAATTTAGTTATTACCGAAAACGAAGGCAGAGGCGATTATGAAAAGAAGCTGTATGTAATGTTTGACCAAATTTATTGGGCACTTACTTTTGGCGATACCGAGCATTACAATCCTGTAAGCATTAACCCTAAAATGAAGGAGTACACCATTTTTATTGATGGTATAAGCAAAGCATTTGCCGCTACAGGGGTACGAGTGGGTTGGGCAATGGGCCCTGCTAATGTTATTAATAAAATGAAAGCAATTAACAGCCATGTAGGCGCTTGGGCCCCAATGGCAGAGCAAAAAGCAACAGCAAACTACCTTGTACAAACGGAACATATAGATAACTACTTTACTACATTTAAAGCCGAAATTGAAGAGCGTTTACAACGAATTTATGTAGGTTTTCAACAATTAAAAGTACAAGGGTTTGATGTGGATGCCATAACTCCACAAGCCGCAATTTATTTAACCATACAAATAAATATGGTGGGTAAAAAAATGCCCAATGGCACTGTGTTAGAAGCCCAAAGTGATGTTACGAGTTACATTTTAAACGAGGCTAAAATAGCGATTGTGCCTTTCTACGCTTTTGGCGCTAGCCGAAGTAGTAACTGGTATAGGCTTAGTGTGGGCACTTGCAAAAAAGAAGAAATAGACGAAATGTTAGGAATGTTGAAAAGTGCGTTGGAAAAACTGAAATAAGCTAAACTAATTTTTACAACTTAAAAATACAAAGGGCTTATCTTTTCGCTCTCTAAAATAAGTACGCAATGTTAACGACTTATTAATAACACGATATTTGTTTATATTTATTAATTCGTGTGCAGCAACTAAGTTTTCAAGTCGCTCCACGTTACCCAAAAGGGTATTCAATAATTCCACCTCTTGCTCAATAGCTTGTGACGACATTATTGTTTGATTAAATAAAACCAATAAATCTCTGTTAGATTGTCGGTTCATACACGTAGTAAATTAGTACCCTACCATACCTTGCTTATTAGGGCAACCACATTGGCTTTTTTTAGATGACGAACAGCCTATTGCTATAATGCTAATAATAAAAGTTAGAAGTAAGGTTAGTTTAATTAATTGCTTCATAATTCTTTCGATTACTAAATTAAACTATTTTCACACACAATTATTGTATTGTTTTGAAATTACCAAAAAATTTTAACATAAAAGGCAACAAAAGCTGTGTTTTAGTAGCTCCGCTAGATTGGGGACTAGGCCATGCTACCCGTTGTATTCCTGTTATTAAAGAGCTCCTTAGTTTAAATTATACAGTACTTATTGGTGCTAGCAAGTCTACAGAAGTATTGCTTAAAAATGAATTTCCTCAACTAACTTTTTTACCTATAGATGGGTATAATATCACCTATAGTAAAACTAAAGTAGGCCTATGGATAAAATTAATTACTCAATTGCCCAAAATTGCCCGTTGTATAAAAAAGGAAAAGAAATGGTTGCAGCAAATAATTGAGCAATACAATATTGAATTAATTATTTCGGATAACAGACCAGGACTATATTCCAAACAAATAAAATCAATTTACCTTACCCACCAACTTACCATAAAGGCTAATTTTAGTTTTATAGAAAGGCAATTACAAAAATTACACTACAAGTTTATAAATAAATTTACCGAATGTTGGGTACCCGATTATGAAGGGGAAAATAATTTAGCAGGTGATTTATCTCATCCAAAAATAGAACCAACAATTCCGGTAAAGTATATAAACCCACTAACTAGATTTATCCGTAAAGAAATGCCTGTTATTTATGACGCAGCTATTGTTTTAAGCGGTCCAGAGCCACAACGAACTATTTTTGAAAATATTATTTTAGCTCAACTAAAAAATACCACTAAAAATATTATTTTGGTTAGAGGGTTGCCTCAACATAAGTCTATACTTAATTGCTCACAACCAAACGTAGTAATCTATAACTTTTTGGCAACGGACGAATTAAATAGGGTAATGCTACAATCTTCCTTAATTATTAGTAGAAGCGGCTATAGCACCATTATGGATTTAGAAGTACTAGAAAAAAAAGCAGTACTTGTGCCAACTCCCGGCCAAACCGAGCAAGAATATTTGGCAAAATTATTGGAGAAAAAAGAGCACTTTATTTTTATAAATCAACATGAATTTAATTTGCAAAAGATTTTATAATCCAATGCTATCTCCTCTACCATCTTTACTATGGCTGCTTACAATACTTTTTGTATTTGCTAAATGAAACCGTTTAACAATGCCTACAGGGAACTGCTGCACCAATTGAATAATTTTTGAAACCGATAAATGATTTTGACAAAAAACAACTGCTGTATCTCTTTTTAAGTAGGATTGAATTGTACTAATATCGTTTATGGTATTTTTTTTATCGTTGTTAAAAATATTTACTCTATCCATAACACTTTCGTTATGTACACTTAATATTTCTACTACTTTGGTATAATTTCCTTCGTCGGAAATAATAAAATTATCTTTGTCTTTAATAAATGTTTTTTTATCAACTTTAAAAACACTTGTAAGCGTTGCTAATGCAGCCCTAAACCAAATGCCAATATTAATTAGAAAAGTAAATACTGCAGCATTGCCGCTTTTATAATGTTTGTGTACAAACAAATTCATTGCTTTATAAAATAAGCGTACGTAATTTAAACTACCTTTTTTTGTACTCTCTCCTTTAAAATGAAGAATAGTAGTTTTGGCAAAATAATAATTTTTATATCCTGCTTTTTGAATCCGATAACTTAAATCAACATCTTCTCCATACATAAAAAAAGCTTCATCAAAGCTACCAACAACATTTAATACTACTTTTGGCACAAGCATGAAGGCCCCCGCTAAAACATCTACTTCATTATTTTCATTTACGGATAAATGGCCCATATGATATTTTGCAAATAATTTTGATTTAGGAAACAGATTGGCTAAGCCTAAAATTTTGAATAACGATATACTTGGCGATGGAAAAGCTCTTTTGCTTTCTTTTAAAAACTGTCCACTTCCGTCAATCATTTTTACACCTAATGCGCCAATAGCGGCATTGTTTTGTAAAAAAGCAATTGTTTTTTCAAAACTATCTTCAGCAACAATGGTATCGGGGTTTAAAAAAAGAATATAGTCTCCACTTGTTTTTGCTAAGGCAATATTATTTGCTTTAGCAAAGCCAATATTTTTAGGTAACCATATAAAATGTACTTCTTTAAAAAGAGGCTCTAAAAATTGCTTGCTACCATCAGTGGAATTATTATCAACAACAAAAATTTCTGCTGTGCAATTTTTAGTAGCTAGCAAAACCGATTGTAAACATTGTTCTAAAAAGTATTTTACATTATAATTTACTATGATGATAGATAGTTGCAATAGCTGATTATTAATTAAATACGAATTACGGTTTTTTTAGGGATTAATCAAAAAAGAAAGAACCCAGATTGAAAATAGTTGACAAATCAACCTCATTAATAGTTCCTTAAATACTTTGCTCATGCTGTAGTACATTATTTGGATCATACGTTTTCTTTACAGCTCTTAATCGTTCTAAATTAGTACCATAATACAATTGTAAACTATTTTTAAAATTTACATCGGGGTAGTTTCTGTATTGTGCAGTAATATTGTTTTCGCTGAAAAGTTGTTGCACCTCCTGAAACCTAGCCATTAATTTATTGCCTTGTGTAGGCGTTTCCCAATAGGCTTGTAACTCACTAAAATAAAAATAACTTCTATGTGCAAAACAGCTTGTTTTTTCAAACTCGGCATTTTGTACAGCGCCGCCAACGGCATTTACTTGGTAAATCATTCCAGGTGTATTAATTACTTTTTGTAGCACCTCTTCTATAAAAGGTTCAATTTCGTTAAAGCTTTTGTACAAACCTGCAGAAGCATTTTTAAAATTCATTGGGGCTTGCCTACCATAATACGTTTTTAATGCAGTGGCCAAAAGCTGTGCTGCAGTTTTACTCGTAGTTTGGCTAGCTGCCGAAAGGGTATTAATGAAACGTTGTACCGCAGCTGTTGTTTTACTGGTGTTGGTTAGTAAAATATACACCGTTTTGCCATTTAATAGGCAAGCGCTAAAACAATGATTAGGCAATAATTTACTTTCTTCAAACCAGGTTTTAAAAATTTGTTTGGCTTTTTGTGCAGTTGCATTTTTTGTTTTAAAGCGAACACTTTGCATAGTTTTGGGTGCAGTATGTAGCTTGAATTTTAATTCGGTTACAATACCAAAGTTGCCACTACCACCACCTTTGCAGGCCCACAATAGCTCGGGGTTATCTTTACTATTTACGCTATTACCCTTACCATCTATCATGGTTACTTCTTGTAAACTATCACAAGTTAATCCAAACAAGCGGCTCATTAATCCATATCCACCACCCGTTACTAAACCACCAATACCAACACCAGCACAACTACCGCCTGGTAGTATTTTTTGCTTAGGTAAAATGTTATTATATAAGTTAGCTAGGGTGCAGCCTGGTCCAACCTTCACCACAAAATCTTCTACCCATTCCACCTTGTTTAATAAAGAAAGATTAATTACCATACCCCCATTGTTGCTACTAAAACCTTCCATACAATGACCCCCACTTTTTATAGCAATGGGTAGTTTATTTGCAACGGCATATTTTACGGCTTGTGCTACACCCTCTTTAGTGCTACACAATGCAATAATTTGAGGAAATTTTTCTATTCGTTTATTAAATCCTTTACGCAATAAATCGTAAGGGGCATCGGATTTTTTATAGTAGGTAACATTATTGTTAGATAATGGAAAATCTGCAATTACAAACCCTTTTGCCATTGCCAATAAAGGCTTAGCTATAATTGCTGCATTAACTAGTAAAGCTGTTTTTAAAAATTGTTTTCTTTCCATTTTCAAATTTACACATTGTTTATTCAACTTTAACCAACCTACTATGTATAAAAAATGGAATAGTATCTTTGCAAAAATTTCTTTAATTAGTTAGCATAGAAAATGAGTAATCAACGTACAGAAATAGCCTCTCTTGGAGAGTTTGGTTTAATAGACCATCTTACTAAAAATAACGAAATAAAACAATCGTCAACCATTTTATCTATTGGGGACGATGCGGCAGTAATAGACCATGGGGGTATGCAAACTGTTATTAGTACCGATTTATTGGTAGAAGGCATTCATTTTGATTTAAGCTACACACCGCTAAAACACCTAGGCTATAAAAGTGTAGTGGTAAACATTAGCGATATTTATGCCATGAATGCTACGCCCACACAAATTGTGTTAAGCATTGCTATTAGTAATAAATTTAGTGTAGAAGCTTTGGATGAATTTTATGAGGGTGTATATGCTGCTTGTGAAAAATACAATGTGGATTTAGTGGGTGGAGACACCACAACATCTCAACGGGGTTTTGTAATAAGCGTTACAGCTATTGGCGAGGTAGCACAAAATAAATTTGTAAAAAGAGATGGTGCAAAACCAAACGATTTAATTTGTGTAAGTGGCGATTTGGGTGCAGCATTTTTAGGTTTAACTATTTTGGAAAGAGAAAGAAAGATTTTTGAACAAACAGGTGCACAACCCGATCTTGAAAACCAAACATACATTGTAGGCCGTATGCTAAAACCAGAAGCTCGTAAAGATGTAGTTGACTATTTTGCAGAGCATAACATTATGCCTACAAGTATGATGGATATTAGCGATGGGCTTAGTAGTGAGTTGTTGCATATTTGCAAACAAAGTAATGTGGGCTGTGTACTACACGAAGAAAAAATACCTTTTAATGAGGATATGAAAGACTTTGCCTATAAGCTTGAGCTAGATCCTACAGCCTGTGCATTAAGTGGCGGTGAAGATTATGAACTGCTATTTACCATAAGCCAAGCCGATTACGAAAAAATAAATGAAAACAATGGGCTAAGCGTTATTGGCTACATAACCGAAGCTAGTGAGGGTAAAAATATCATAACAAGAGGTGGTAATAAACATGAGCTGGTTGCACAAGGGTGGAATCATTTGAAATAAAATACATGATTAATTTTTTTGGTAATATGCATTTATACGTCGTTCAATTTAGATGGCGTACTATTTTATTTATTTGTTGCGCTATTATTTTTTTTTCCTCTTGTAAGGTTACCCAAAACTACAACCCTAATAAAAATTATCCTAAACAACAATTACAAAAAGATTATACTTTATTAAGAAATATTTTACAGCAAAATCACCCTGCTTTATATTGGTATACTACTAAAGATAGTATGGATTATTATTTTGATAAATACTATGGAACAATTAAGGATAGTATGACAGAGCACCAATACGGATGGAAAATTTTAGCCCCCCTATTAAGTAATATACATTGTGGACACACAAGTTTTTTAATGAGTAAAGAGTACAATAAATGGGTGGCAGATAAGCGTTTACCTAGTTTTCCTTTATTTTTTAAAGTTTGGAACGATACATTAGCGGTAACCGCAAACCTTAACCGCAAAGACAGCATTTTTAAAAGAGGTATAATTGTAACTGCAATTAATGGCAAAAAAACATCTTCCCTTATTGCCGATATGTTTAATTATTTAAGTGAAGATGGTTATGCTAACAACATAAACTACATTAGACTTAGTGGTAACTTTCCTTATTATCATCGTAATATTTATGGCTTACGCAAAAATTATGATGTTGAGTATATTGATAGTACTGGGCAATTAAAGCAACTACGGTTACCTGTTTTTGAACTTATAAAAGATACCACAAAAAAAGCTACAATAACACAACTTGCCAAACCAAAAAAAATATCAAAACAACAACGGTTTTTAACAGCCCGATCTTTAGCGGTTGATACAATTAATAGTACTGCAATAGTTACATTAAACACTTTTAGTAATGGGAGGCTGCGTAAATTCTTTAGACAAACGTTTAGATATATTCGAAAAGAAAATATTAAAAATGTAGTGTTAGATATAAGAAGCAATGGGGGAGGAAAAATAAATGCTTCAACCTTGTTGACCAAATATATATCAAAAAAATCGTTTAAAATAGCAGATACAGCCTATGCCGTGGCTAGGTCGTTAAAGCCATATACTAAATATGTAAAGGGAAAGCTATTTAACAATATAGGTCTTTTCTTTTTTAGTAAAAAAGGGAGCGATGGTAATTTTCATTTTGGGCATTGGGAGTGTAAATTATATAAACCTAAAACACATAATCATTTTAATGGAAATTTGTATGTACTTACCAATGGCCAAACATTTTCAGCATCTTCTTTATTTTGTAATGCTATTAAAGGCCAACAAGGCATTACTTTACTGGGCGAAGAAACAGGTGGTGGCTGGCATGGCAATAGTGGTATTTTAATACCCGATATTAAATTGCCTAATACGGGGCTAAGAGTACGCTTGCCTTTGTTTAAATTAGTACAATATAATCATGTAACTAAAACGGGTACAGGTGTATTGCCCGATGTAGTTGTGCCTACAAGCTACGATGCCTTGCTAAAAGGGATAGATAAAAAAATGGTAGTGGTAATGGAGATGATAAAAGGGAATAAGCAATAGACAATAAGCAAATAACAATAAATAAAATAAATGTAAAATAGATTATATTTTTCCCTGCGTCATCTCCGTAATTGGCGGGAGCAAAAAACTATACCAAACTAAACCCATCCCCATCTTTCCAAAACGGAAACTTTTCTCTTACTTCATTTAAATAATCTTTTGAAATTGTAACGGTGTTTACATCTTCATCATCGGGCATATGATAAAGCACTTGCCCTAAAGGATCTATTACTAAACTATTACCACTGTGGTAAATATTATTACCATCGGTACCTACACGGTTTACTCCAACAACGTAACATTGGTTTTCTATTGCTCTTGCACAAAGTAACGTTTTCCAAGCATGGCTACGTTTTTCGGGCCAATTGGCAATATAGATTAGTACATCGTACTCCATTCCGCCACTTTTATTTTGCTGCCTAGCCCACACAGGGAAACGTAAATCGTAACAAACTTGTAAATTAATTTTAAACCCTTTTACTTGTGCTATTAAACGCTTGTTGCCTGCGTTATAAAATTTATCTTCTTGCCCAAAAGCAAATAAATGCCGTTTATCGTAATAGCCATATTCACCGTTGGGCAACATCCAAATTAGGCGGTTATAATACTTTCCCTCTTCCTCAATTATTATACTGCCCGTTAAAATAATTTTATTTTGGGTGCTTACTTTTTTCATCCAATTAAGGGTTTCGCCCTCCATAGTTTCGGCAAATAAGCTGGGCTGCATGCTAAAGCCAGTGCTAAACATTTCGGGGAGCACTACAATTTCTGTTGGGTCTTGTATACTATTAATTTTTTGCTCAAGGGCATATAAATTAGCAGCTTTATCTTCCCAAATTAAATTGGTTTGTATGGTAGTTATAGAAAGTGCAGACATAGATTATACTACGAATGTACAAATTGATAATAATATTTTGCACTAAGCCATTGCCGAATAGGTAGATTGTAAAGAAATTTTATTGAATTTATAGTTAGTTATGTCTAGTACAACTGTGTACACAATAAGTTTTGCATTGATACGTTTACTTTTAACTAACTTATTTTTAATAGCCAATTTGGCAAAAAATTTACGTTTTATGATTAACTTAATTAAAAAAATAGTAGCTAAGCTTTTTCAAAAAGCCGATATTTATCCCATTAAGTATTATAAAAAGCATCGTAAATTTCACAAAAATTGGCAAATGCACATGGTAAAGTAACTTATTACCTATCAGGATTTACTTAACTCAAAATTTAGCAAAACCTTTCTTGACCAGTCTTAAGAGAAAAATTATTTTTGTAGTTATATTTAAATTCAATGCTATGTTAAAATCTAAAACAACCGAAATTTTAAACGATTGAAAGATTTTATTTGCTCGTAAAACCCTAACTAAACAAATACTCTACATCAGCCTTACTTAATGCTTTTACAAAGCTACTATCATCGGCAATTAATTCTTTTGCTAGTGTTTTTTTACGCTCTTGTAATTGTAAAATTTTATCTTCAATAGTATCAATACAAATCATACGGTAAGCAAAAATATTTTTTGTTTGGCCTATACGGTGTGTACGGTCAATAGCTTGTTGCTCCACGGCAGGGTTCCACCAAGGATCAACAATATATACATAATCGGCAGCAGTTAAATTTAAGCCTACACCACCAGCTTTTAACGAAATTAAAAATACTCTACACTCATCATTGTTTTGAAAATTTTGAATAGCTTTTTCTCTGTCTGGGGCACTTGTGCTTCCATCAAAATATTCAAACGGAATACTATGCTCAATTAGTTTTTGTTTAATTAAAGCCAACATACCTAAAAATTGGGAAAATATTAAGGCTTTATGATCGCCAATATTTTCAGTAATTTCTCTAGTTAACTCATCTAACTTAATAGATTCATTCGGGTATTTTTCTTCCTCATTTAATATGGCTGGGCTATCGCAAATTTGCCTAAGCTTCATTAAGCCTTGCAAAATGGTTAACTGGCTTTTTTGAATGCCTTGCTCATCAATAACACCTAAAATTTTATCTCTATAACTGTTTCTGTATGCATCGTAAATTTTACGCTGTTCTTTTTCCATTTCGCAAAATAAAATGGTTTCTGTTTTTTCGGGTAAGTCTTTTGCTACTTGCTCTTTGGTCCGGCGTAAAATAAAAGGATATAATAATTTACGTAAATGCTCTTTTTGATCTTGCTCTCCAAATTTATCAATAGGTGTGGCAAACTCATTTCTAAAAAACTCCATATTACCTAATAGGCCAGGGTTTAAAAAATTCATTTGTGCAAAAATATCAAATGTATTGTTTTGTAACGGCGTACCACTCATGCATAACCTGTTTTTTGCATTCATTAAACAAGCCGCTTTGGTTACTTTAGAGGAAGGATTTTTTATAGCTTGGCTTTCATCTAAAATAATATAATCAAAATTAATTTTTAGCAATACTTGTATATCACTACGCAGTGTGCCATATGTGGTAATAATGATATTGTTTTTTTGTAAATCCTCAGGATTGCGGCTACGCAAACTACCATGGTGTATATGCCAAGTAAGCGATGGGGTAAATTTTTCTACCTCGTTTTTCCAATTGTAAATAAGTGTGGTTGGGCAAACAACAATGGCTTTTAAACCGCCTGTACTACTTTTATAGTAATGTAACATAGTAAGGGCCTGTATGGTTTTACCCAAACCCATATCATCGGCTAAAATGCCTCCCCAGCCTACATCATTTAAATAACTTAACCATTGATAACCCGATGTTTGATATGGCCTAAGAATAGGTTGTAAGGTTTCGGGGGCTGCAATTTCTGGTATATTTTTAAACTCTCTAAGGCGTTCAAATTTTTCATCTAACTCAAAACTCAGTTCAGTCTCATCTCTATTTTCATACAAATCATCTATCACACTCATGTGATATTTTGATAACCGTAATTGATTACTACGTCCATCGCCTACTTTAAACAAAAGCGAATATCGCTTTAGCCATTCATCTGGTAAAATACCTAATGTACCATCGCCTAATTGTACAAACGATTGTTTATTAAGCAATGCTTTTTTAATATCGTCTATTCCTACTCGTTGCTCTCCAAATTCAATTTCAACTTTTGCATCAAACCAGTCTAGCCCACTACTTACATGTATGTGTGTACTAGGCTTAGCCATATTAAATTTAAAATTTTTCAAAGCCTCAAACCCATACACTGGGGTTTTCATATCCTTCATAGCATCTACAAATAAAAAAAACCAGTTATTTTTTAATACATCGGCACCTTTTAATATAAGACTAGCTTTATCATCATCATATACAAATGAGGAGTGAAGAGCTTCTAATTTTTTTATAAAAAATTTTTCAACTTCTTTATTACGATGAATGATTAAAATTTTATCTCCATCTGGTAAAGTAATGGTGTTTTTATCATTGGCTTTGGTTTCAAAACCTTTGTAACTATATATGGGTTGAAATAACAAGTAATCCCCTTTTTCTTGCAATAAAACCTTAATCTCAGGCTCTGTATCTTTTATTTCTTTAACTAAACTTTTATCAAACTCTACTTGATAATCTTTAACTAAGGGCAAAATAATTTTTTGCATTTTTTCTGCCCAATTAGCCTTACTTAATTTAATATTCCCTTCTTTTAAAAATTTTTCGGCTTGTTGTATATCTTCTAACTTTTGCCAAGTGTATAAAATTTTATCGTATAAAAATAATAAACTGCTTTCGCACTCATTATCGCTAAAAGGTATGGTGGTGTTACCCACTTTTACCATACATACAATTTCAAAATGATTGTTTTTAGCCTCTACTTTAAATATTGGAGAAATATGCTTGTCGCTAACTTCTATCTCCTTTAAATACTCTGTTTTAAAAACTTTTTTTTGGGGGAGGTAAAAAATAAAGTAGTTACTTGCTTGTTCCTCAAATGTTTTTTTAAGTTTTGGGTGAAGATATTCCGCTATTAAAAATTTTGTTTCCTCTGGTAGCTCATCTGTATCGGTAGTAATTATATTTTCCCAAATGCCACTAAATGGGGAGTTTCTATCTAAATATTTATTTACATCAGCCGTTTGAAATTTACGTACTTGTTGTAAAAGCTGTTTATCATCCTCATCAAAAACATCGGTTGATACAAATTTTGTAAGGTCTAATTTTTCCACTTTTCCAATAAATTTTTCTCTATTGTCGTTGGGTTCGCCAGCAACAATATCTACACTAAAATTTGGAAATTGTGCAGTACTAAAATTAAAAACAATACCTAGTTTTTTTTCTGCAACTGCTACCTCCTCCTGTTGTTCCTGCTCTGGTAAATTTGTTTTAAAAATCAGTTCTGGCTCGGGCCTAGCAATGAAAGTAGTTACCACCCTTTTTATACTAGTATCTAACACTTTTAAAAAGGGCTTACCTTCTTTATAAATAAATTCAAATTTTCCTTTTAAATCATCTGTTAAGGAGTACCCATATATTTGTAATAACTTATTTTTTTCCTTATCCCAATTACGAATACTATCAAAATAAGTAGGACCATATGCGTTTAACAATTGCAAAAATAACATTACCTTATGCTCACACAAGGGGTGTTCGGCTTCGTGACATTTACAAGAGGTATCAAAATTTCGTTCATCATTTTTTTGAATTACCAGCGGAAAAGTTTCACCATTAACTTCTAACTCTGCCTCTACTCGTTCATCTTTTGCTTTTAAAATTGTGGCTTTTGACTGCCGTAAAATATTTTCGGCTTCGGTGTATATACCTGGTGATGATAATAGCTTAATCATTTTTAACTCTATCATCTTCATTTTGGCAACCGTATGGCGTTGGTTGTATTGTATGTTAGTGTTGCCCAACATATTTTTATCTACCATTTCTTGCAAACGCAATAGAGCACCGGCTTCGTGCCTACAAATATCGCTAAGGTTGTAAGGGCAAGCACAACGTAACGTCATTATTTTAGGGTCAGTGTATTTTTGAATATACACTTTATAAAACGTAGCATAGCTATCATCTTTTACTCTAAATACAACACTGTTCATTAATTGATCATGCTCTACCAACTCTACAAAACCACTTGAATGAATTTTTTTTCCACGGCGTATAACCTCATCGGAACCGTTGTTGTAAACATATTTTATTAAATGCGATAAAGCCAAGGTATCTGCGATTTTAGATGTAAGGTTTTTAAGATTGTTTTGCTTAAACGTACGAATAGCCGTTCGGAAAAAGGCAATTTGCAAAAGTAACGTAAAACTTTTGGTATTTGGAGAGGAGATTGGAAGTTTGTGGAGAAATTACCCTACAAAATAAACCATTAATAGTTGTATTTAAAAATGTTAAAACTTTTGTTAAGCTCTTTTTTTACTATTTTAGTTTGCCATTAACTTTCCATTTTCGTACAAAGGCAAAACATTTGCACCATCGGGCGTTAAGCAAAATTTAATGTCCTCTATTAAGCCAAAGCGTTCTACTAAGCGGTGATAGTGGGTAAGGGTTGATGCAAAATCAATTAAATTATCTTTATGTTGATTGTACAATAATTCTGCTGTAAGGCTACTATCGCAATGTATGGTAAAGCTTTTTTTTATTTTTGCAATAACCGCACCTGCAAATAGGGTATCTTCTAAATTAAATCTATCCTTCCAACCAGCACAACCAAGCACTACATTTTTATTTTCATTAATTAAAAAAGTACAAACAGCAGATAGGTTGGGGAAAGAGCCTGTAATAATTGTAGTGGCCTTATTATCCAATGCCATTTGTAAAAGTTTGGTACCATTGGTTGTAGTTAACACTAAGGTTTTATCTTTTATAAAATCTTTACTGTACTCTAAAGGCGAATTGCCATGTTGTAAGCCTTCTGCTAATTTTCCATCTCTTTCGCCCGCAGCAATACCATCAATTTGTTTACTTATTTCTATAGCTTTGGCAACTTCATCTACCGGTATTACACATTTTGCACCATTGTGTAATGCAGCAGCAATGGTGCTTGTGGCTCTAAATACATCAATAATTACAACAACAGCATTGCTTAAATCGTATAAATGTAAAAGTGCTGGCGAAAAGCAAGTATGTATGGTGGGTTTGTTAGTCTGCATTGAACAAAAATAAAACAATAATATTTATACACTTACATCTTCTACTGTTGTTTCGCAAGCTGTTACAATTAATCTAGGAAGCTGTGTTCCAGTATACTCAAATAATAAAATGCTTTTTGAGGGTTGTATAGCTTGCGTTTGTACAAATATTTCCCAATCAAAGTCAATAGCAAGAGCTGTATATCTGTATTTATGATGATTGAGTTTTAATGCAGTGATAATGTTAAATTTTTCATCTTTAGCAATCTCTGAATAAAAAAAAGAGCTTGGTTTTACTTTGTGTTGTAGCGAAAAATCAATAGCTATTAATTGTTGTAAAATAATATCCTCAGCAAAATGTTCAGCAACATACTTAGTTAGCGTTGTGTAAATATTATTTAACGTATAATGGTTCGATTTGTAGTCTGCATCAAATTGCCTACCTAACCCCAATAAAAAATCAAAAATGCTGTAAGTAGCCGTAATATATTTTAAGGTATGTTCTGCTCTTTTTTTGTTCCAATAAATTTCTAGTGCATTTTCTAAAAGGGTAACATGGTGTAATTCGGCAGCACTTAAAAAATTACTTTTTATTATTTGGTAAGGCGGGTTTATATCAAACTCATACCCATACTGCTCATGCTTATCACGTACTGGTGTGCCTTTTAAAAACTTTAAAAACCCTAATTGCAACTCTGGCGGAAAAAGTTTAAATACGCTTTCGAAACTATATTTTAAATCATCCCAATATTCTAAAGGGAGGCCTACAATTAAATCTAAGTGCATTTCTATTTTATGATTTAATTGATTTATGATGCCACTAGTTTTTTCAAAATTTTGCTTACGCCCAACCTCTAAATTACTTTTTTGATTTACAGTTTGTATGCCAATTTCAAAACGAAATAACCCCTTGGGTACTTTTTCATCAATAAATTTTATGATATCAGGATGTACAATATCGGCCGTAATTTCAAATTGAAAAACATTTTCGGGCCGGTGGTTATCTAAAATAAATTGAAAAATATCTATGGTAAAATCCTTTTTAATATTAAACGTCCTATCTAAAAATTTAATAACCTTACCATGTTGCATTAAGTACAACAAATTATCTTTTATGGTATCAATAGGTAGATAGCGAACTTTATTATCTAAACTTGCTAAACAAAACTCACATTTGTAAGGGCAGCCACGACTAGTTTCTATATAACAAACTTTATTATTTAATTCTTCTATATTATCGTACTGATAAGGGTTGCGGTTGCCTAGATTTTTTACATCGAAATCAACGGGTTGTTGTTGGTATAGTATTTCTTGGTTTTGTTTACGTACTAAATTAGGAACAAGGCTTACATTAGGGTAATTTTTTAGGAAGCTAGCAAACGGAATTTCCCCTTCGCCAGTAATAATATAATCTACACAATCCAACGCAATCTTATCGTGCCAATCGTAACTAACCTCTGGGCCGCCTAATAAAATTTTGCAATTAGGATTTAATGTTTTTATTTTTTCTGCAGCAAGTATAGTTGGTGTAATATTCCAAATGTAGCAGCTAAAGCAAACCACATCATATTGGCTACAATATTCAGCAATTGTATGGGAGGCCTCTTTAATAGTAAACTCTTTCCAAAACAAATTGCCTTCCGCTGCATTTAAATCGTATAAAATACGAATGGCTAAATTAAGGTGAATATATTTTGCATTAAGTGTAGTAAGTAGCACTTTGCTCATGGGGCAAAGATAGGGCAGAAACTTCACCCCAATCCCTCTCCTCCGGAAGCATCGGAGTGTTCTACAAAGGAGAGGGAACTAGTGTATTAATTTAATAGGGCCTTCCACTTGCCCGTTTCGGCATAATCTTTTATAACAATATTGCGTTGAACAATAAATTTTTGCAATAAATTTTTTAGGTATATTCTATTAAACCATTTTCCAATTATACCATAAGGACTTTCAAAATTAAGGATGTCAATCATTATTGTGCCGTTATCTATTTTTTTAAAATGATGCTCATGCTTTAGGCTTTTAAAATCGCTTTTTTGCATTTCATCAATAAAAAAATTTGGCGATTGCATCTCCGAAATACGGGTGGTAAAATATCTTATTTTAAAAAGATGTTTTGCCTTCCACGTAACGGTTTCGTTTTTATTTATTAAGCCAGATGTAATACCACTAATAGCCTCTTTATTGGTATGTGCTGAAGATATTTTATGTAGGCTTATACTTCTGCTTAAATCAAAAACACGTTCAATAGGTGCAGCAATAAATGTAGTTAGGTGAATGGTACACATTATACAAAAGGTACTTTTACTACTTTAGCTTTTAATAATCTATCTCTTACGGCTATAAAAATTTCGGTATCAATAGCTGCAGTAGCTTTGGTTACATAGCCCATACCAATTGCTTTATTTAAGCTAGGGGCTTGCGTACCAGAGGTTACAACTCCAATGGCATTTCCACTTGCATCTTTAATTTCATAATCATGCCTTGCAATACCTTTTTCAATCATTTCAAAACCTACTAATTTTTTAGTAACACCTTCTGCTTTTTGTTTTTCAAAATAGGAACTGTTGGTAAAGGCTTTGGTAAATTTTGTTATCCAACCTAATCCAGCTTCTAAAGGGCTTGTAGTGTCATTTATATCATTTCCATAAAGGCAAAAACCCATTTCTAATCTAAGGGTATCTCTTGCACCTAAGCCAATTGCTTTTATGCCACTTGTTTTACCAGCTTCAAAAATAGCATCCCAAATTTTATTAGCATTATCGTTTTCGTCTTCAAAATAAATTTCTACACCACCGCTTCCGGTGTAACCTGTTGCACTTACTAAAACATTTTCTACACCAGCAAATGTGCCTTTAGTAAACGTATAATATTTTAAATTCATTATATCCATTTCGGTAAGGCTTTGCAAAATTTTTGTTGCATTTGGGCCTTGTATGGCAAGCAAACAAGTTTTATCACTAATGTTGTGCATCTCTACACCTTTATCATTAAAGCTGCTAATCCAATTCCAATCTTTTACTATATTGCTAGCATTTACCACTAGCATATAGGTGTTGTTTTCTTGTATGCAATACACCAATAAATCATCTACAATACCACCATCTTTATTGGGTAAGCAACTATATTGTGCGTCACCATTTTTTAATTTAGCTGCATCATTACTTGTTACTCGTTGTATTAAGTCTAAAGCGTTTTCGCCCTTTAAAATAAACTCTCCCATATGGCTTACATCAAATACGCCTGCATTGTTACGCACAGCAGCATGCTCATCGTTAATGCCTGTGTAGGAAATTGGCATGTTGTAACCAGCAAATTCGGCCATTTTTGCACCAAGCGCAATGTGTTTGTGTGTAAAGGGTGTATTTTGCATTTTATTAATTTGATGATAAGTTTTTGCGTATACAAATTTAAGGGATTAATGTTTTATGGGCGTTTGTGGTATTGTATGGGTAGTAACGCTTATAAAAGTGCCGCCCAAAAAGGCAGTACTGTGTTGGTTTCAACTTCAACTTAGCGTCTTTGTGCCTTAGCGGTTAATTATTTAAAAATAGTATACACCATCCAACTTAAAAAATAAGCCAACCCCGTCATATATACTAATTGAAAAATAGGCCATTTCCAAGTTTTAGTTTCTCGTTTTACAATGGCAAGTGTGCTCATACATTGCATGGCAAGCATATAAAATATCATTAACGATAAACCTGTGGCAAGGCTGTATATTTTACTGCCATCGCTTTTTATAGCTGCAGCCATTTTTTGTTTTAAGGTATTATCATTAGCCTCTTCGCCAACGCTGTATAAAGTTGCCATTGTGCCTACAAAAACTTCTCTGGCTGCAAATGAGGTTACAAGGGCAATACCAATCTTCCAATCGTACCCTAATGGTTTTATTGCAGGCTCAATGGTTTTACCTAAAATTCCTGCGTATGAATTTTCTAACAATGCTGTGTTGCGTTGTTTATTAAACACAGCGGCTTGGGTAGGGTTTTGGCTAACTAATGCATCGTAAGTTGTTGTTATAGCAGCCATTTTATTTTTTGGGCCATAGGTACTTAAACCCCAAAGTAGTATGCTTATTATCATGATTACTTTACCAGCATCAAACACAAATATCTTCGCTTTTTCAAGCATAGTTTGTAAAGCATTTTTCCAACGAGGATTACGGTACATAGGTAATTCTAAAATAAAATAACTACGTTCGGTACTTTTAATAAACCACTTTAAAATATAAGAAACAAGCAGGGCAATAAAAGTGCTAAATAAATACAACAACATCATTACCATGCCTTGTAAACTTATAAACCCCAAATAAAATTTTGATGGAATAACTAACGCAATTAAAATAGTATAAACGGGTAGCCTGGCACTACAACTCATTAATGGCGTTATTAAAATAGTAAGCAGTCGTTCTTTTTTATTTTCAATATTTCTTGCACTCATAATAGCTGGTACTGCACAAGCATAACCACTTATCATAGGCATAACACTTTTACCATTAAGCCCAACTTTACGCATAAGTTTATCGCTTAAAAAACTTATTCTTGCCATGTAGCCAGTATCTTCTAAAATGGTTATTAGGCCAAATAAAATCATTATTTGTGGCACAAAAACAAGTATGCCACTTAACCCTGCTAAAATTCCATTAATAAATAAATCGATAAACCATCCGGCTGGCAAAACAGTTGTAAGCCAAAGGCTCATTTTACTAAAACCACCATCAATCCAATCCATTGGAAATTGTGCTAAAAAAAATACACTTTGAAATAAAATAAAAAGCACTGCTACTAAAATTAAATATCCCCAGGTACGATGGAGTAAAATAGTATCTAATTTTTCGGTAAGCAATGCTTTTTGTAAAGGATCGCTTTCCACAACAGTTTGTTGCATTATATGTTTAATGCGACTATACCGTTGCATTATTTCTTCTGCCTGTGTTTTTGTCGGATTAAATTTTGTATCAATTTCAATTTGCTCAATAGCATCCTGTGTATTTTTATCTAATAAAAAATTTTCGTGATTTATTAAGTAATGAATAGCCGTGTATTTACTTAAATTGGGTAAATAGTTTTGTATAGCTGCAATAGACTCACCAGCCAATGTTTGGCTATTAATAAAATCTTTATAGGGAGCAATATGTAAATTTTGATGAGCTATTTCAATAGCCTTTTTAAGTTGTGGTATGCCTTTATTTTTACGAGGATTTACCGGCACAATTGAAACACCCAACTCTCTTTCAAGCCCAGAAATATCTATTTGTGTGCCCTTTTGTTTTGCTAAATCCATCATAGTTAAGGCAACAACAACGGGTATTTTTAAATCTATAATTTGAGAGCAAAATAAAAGGTTACGTTTTAAATTACTGGCATCGGCAACTAGTAAAACCATATCGGGTTTTACATCTTTGTCTTGATTTAATAAAACCTTATACGCCACCCACTCATCGCTACGTTTAGGGTATAGGCTGTAGGTGCCTGGCAAATCAATAAAATTTACAGTAAGGTCTTGATTAATTTTGCAAACCCCTGTTTTTTTATCTACTGTAACTCCAGGAAAATTTCCAACTTTTTGATTTAAACCCGTTAACTCATTAAATAATGAACTTTTACCACTATTAGGGTTGCCAACCAATGCTATATTTAACTGTTTTGCCAATACTCAAAAATAATGGTTGTTTGTGATTGTTTTTTACGAATTAAGAAACTAGGGTTATACATTGCGAAACAAATTTTACATTAATTTGGCATTAGTAGCCCTAAGCATTGATAACTTTGTACTTTAAATTTATTTTATACATATGATACGAATTACTATTTTATTAGTGTTGTTAGCACAAACTACAGTTGCACAAAAATTAAAAAAGAAAGATAAAGTTGTGTTTACTAATCTACAAAAACATGTTAGCTTTTTAGCCGATGATAAGTTAGAAGGGCGACGTACAGGAACCAATGGCGAAAAATTAGCGTATGAATATATTAGCAGCGAATTTACTAAAGCTGGGTTAACCGCTAAAGGAGAAAATAACACCTATCTACAAGCTTTTGAAGTAAACGAAGGAAAAGAAGTAAATAAACCAACGCATTTAATTATTGATGGTAACGATTTACAATTGGATAAAGACTATTTTCCATTTGTGTTTTCGCCAAATAAAAGTGTAGAAGCCGCTACAGCCATTGCATTACCAGAAAGAGGAACCCTACATTTTTGGGATTTAAATGAGGTGTTAGAGGAAAATAAAAACAATCCGCATTTTGATATACAAGATGCCCTAAAAACAAAAGTAAGTAGTGCAACCAAAAAAGGGGCAACCGGATTAATTGTTTACAACACTAGCACCATTAACGACGATTTTAAATTTGAGACTAAAGCAAAAACCGAAACTACAGCCATACCTGTGGTTTATGTGCAAAAAGGTATAGCCAATAAATTTTTTAAAGATGAAACGGTAACACACGATATAAAAATTAATATAGACATTAGAAATAAAGTTAGAACTGGCCATAACGTAATTGGGTATATTGATAACGCGGCAGTTAACACCATAATTATTGGAGCACATTACGATCATCTTGGTTTTGGAGAAGATCATAACTCGTTATTTATTGGTACTACGCCAGCGATACATAATGGAGCAGATGATAATGCTAGTGGTACTTCAGCAATGATAGAAGTGAGTAAATTAATAAAAGCTGCAAACCTAAAAAAATACAATTATTTATTTATAGCCTTTAGCGGCGAGGAGCTGGGTTTGTATGGAAGTAAATATTTTACCGAACATTCAACCATAAATTTA
>Ga0209550_10000510_pt1 | contig 36776 bp, 29 predicted proteins | sample LauGreSuBDMM15SN_2_FD_187567 | JGI IMG/M metagenome (GOLD analysis project Ga0209550, IMG submission 187567) | Freshwater lake microbial communities from Lake Michigan, USA - Su13.BD.MM15.SN (SPAdes) (version 5) | ecosystem: Environmental > Aquatic > Freshwater > Lake | place: Lake Michigan... | reverse complement strand
AGAAATTTATTTAGTCATCAAAAATTAATTATAGTTTAATCTGGTATGGTTTTGATACAAATAGGGTAGGTTAAGAAATGATTCCATTCTACCGTACGGGCTACAAACAAAAAGCGGCTGTTTTATTAAACAGTCGCTTTTTTTATTAGAAATCAAATAAATCTTCCAGGAAACTTTCCTTTTTCTTCTTACCATAATATGGGTCCTTGTAATCTCTTTGCTCGTTCTCTCTATACCTACTTTTTTCGTCAGGTATTCTACTTCCTTGACTTTGACTTATCGTGGAAGATCTTTCAATAATTTTATCAAGCTCTCCCCTATCTAACCAGACACCACGGCATTTGGGACAATAATCAATTTCAACACCTTGTCGATCGGACATCACTAATAATTCTTCACATGATGGACATTTCATATTTACTATATTTAAAATTTTATAAATTGCAACCCTTTAATATGGGTGATAATTTTACTATAATTTATAGTATTGCTCCCAGTTTTTCCGTGGGGGAGGTCCAGTAAGTAATTGATTAGCCAAAGGATGATTCGTGATTACTTTTTTGTTAATATCGAATTCAATCCTGGCATTGACTCTTTGGGCAACAACACCTAAAGCCATAACCTGACACAATGGACCAGCTATTTTAAAAGATGACCTGCAAGATTCTTCGCCTTTACACGCCCTGACAAAATTCAAAAAATGATTAGATGGACTCACTGGAACTTCAGGCAGGCTTGATGCCATATCTTTGGCCTTATCTTCCGGAATGATTACTAAAGGGGCACTGTGAGAACCACCTTTGAAAACTAAATCCTTAGAATAAATGACCTTACCAGGATACCTTTTTGTATTTACGTTTCCAGCTGTTGGTGGAGGAATATCTTTTGCTCTAACTGGTTCACCATAATAATCAGGATGCGTAGGCTGATTATTGAACCCTTCATACCAACTTAATTCAAGCGCTGGCAAATTATTTCTTTTTGGAAACTTGAAAACCAAGGTTGATTCCTGAGGAAAAATAAAAGGAGAATGACCCTGCATAAAGGAAGGATTCACTTCAGTAGGTAAACCTAATTTTAAAAATTCATGCGCTGTATCAATCAAGTGGGCGCCCCAATCACCCAATGCACCATTACCAAATTCAAACCACGACCTCCAGTCCCCATTAATGTAACCCTTATTATAAGATTTAAAAGAAGACGTTGCGAGCCATCCATCCCAATCGAGTGATTCAGGAACAGGCTGCTCAGGCAAAAAATCTGAGACTTTCATACCGTGCCATCTTCTTCCATTGTTCATGAAAGCAGTTATACGTGTGACATCCTTAATGATACCAGCATCTGTCCATGCTTTGAACTGGAAATAATTTTCATCGGAATGCCCCTGATTACCCATTTGACAAGCTACCTTATATTTTTTCTCAGCCCTCATCATAAGCTCTACTTCCTGAAAGGTATGCGCCATTGGTTTCTCTACATAAACATGTTTACCCTCTGACATGGCCAACATTGAGATAGGGAAATGCGAAAAATCAGGAACACCGGCAGTTATGGCATCGAACTGATTGCCCATCTTATCAAATAAGACCCTGAAATCTTGAAACTGCGGAACATCAGGAAAAAGTTTAATGATTGGTAGCGTGTGAGGTGCACCCATGTCGGTGTCACATAAGGCAACAATATTCACCAGGCCCGTACCGTATAATTTTTTAATAATATCTGCCCCTCTATTTCCAATACCAATACAAGCCAGATTTATTTTCTCGCTCGGGGGGATATGACCCCATTTTTTTCCCAACAAGAAAGAGGGAATAATATTTAATCCTGAAACTACCGTTAAGGCTCCCCCACTCTTTTTTAAAAAATCTCGTCTTATCATTTTGACTTATTAAGTTAAAGCCGTTAATATACAAAAAAGGAAAGAAATTAAACCCAGAAATCAGCCTTAGTAAATGATTATTTTACGAATACAACCTCATTGAATGGTACTCTGTTACGCTCTCCCCATACACCTTTTTCAGTACCTTTTCCAACTGCAATAATCATATTAATCTCTGCTATTCGAGGTAAATTGAGTGCTTTTCTCACTCGTACTTCATCAAAACCCTCCATTGGACAGGTATGATAACCTTCTGCAGCTATAGATAACATAAAAGTTTGCGCGGCAAGTGCGCATGATTTTTGAACAATGATGCGTTGATTTGCCGAACCACCCATTCTAACAAAGGGCTTAGTAATACTCATAAAGAAGGAAATACTTTTCCTTAAAAAAGAATAAATACCAAGAAAATCGTAGCCATAAGCAATGGGCAACAACTTTTCATAGTATTGAATCATTCGTTTCTGATACTTATCAGGTTCGCCAACCACCTGTCTTTTAATTTGGTCTGCATTCCATTTTGCTCTTTCCTTCCACAAATCTCTTCTTGTAACAAAAACAACCAAATGTTTGGCTGATTTTGCAGCATATTGATCAAGACACAAAGGTTGAAATCTCTTTTTTTCCTCTTCAGAACGAATCCAAAAGAAAGACCATAATTGCATATTGCTGGAATTAGGAGAAAGAATAGCCCTTTCCAAACTCCTTTTAATCACATCATCGGGCACTTCCACTTCTGGATCAAAACTTCTATTTGACCTTCGTAACTGTACAATTTCCTCAAATTCAGAACCCAACATAGATTAATAACTTTACTTTTTAGAAAGATTCAACCCCATTCACTGTGGTATATTTAAAGCTAATTTTTTTATCAGGAAAAACTATTTTAAAGGCAGATTGACACATAAGCGTAGCTTCATGAAAACCGCATAAAATAAGCTTTAATTTACCTGGATAAACATTTATATCACCGATAGCAAAGATGCCGGGAATATTCGTAGCATAATCGAAAGTATTTACCTCAATAGCATTTTTGTCAATCTGGAGACCCCAATCGGCCATGGGACCCAATTTAGGTGACAACCCAAAGAGAGGAATAAAGTGGTCCGTTTCCTGATAGAAAGTACCTTTTGATTTACTTTCTATCTGAACGGCATCTAAAGCACCGTTACCCCTTAATCCTACAATCTGTGCATCGGTCAGTAAATTTAATTTCCCGGTTTGTGCCAGATGAAAAACTTTTTCTACAGAATCGAGCGCGCCCCTAAAATCATTTCTTCTATGAATTAAAGAAACCTCTTTAGCAACATCAGTAAGAAAAATACTCCAATCAAGGGCTGAATCTCCTCCACCTGCGATGACCACTCTTTTATCTCTATAAAACTCGGGATCTCTGATAATATATTCAACCCCTTTATCCTCATAAGATTCAAGATTCTCCAATGGTGGTTTTCTTGGTTCAAAACAACCTAAACCACCTGCGATGGCTATGACGGGAGCTTTTATTTGGGTCCCTTTATTAGTAGTCAATATAAACGAACCGTCGTCTTGTTTTTCCAGACTTTCAGCTCTTTCACCTAAAGTAAATCCAGGACTGAAGGGAGCTATTTGCTCCAACAATTTGTCAATCAAATCTCCAGCTAAAACAGAGGGATACCCTGGGATATCATAAATTGGTTTTTTAGGATAGATTTCCGTCAATTGCCCCCCCGCCATTGGTAAAGCATCTATCAGATGACACCTCATTTTTAATAAACCAGCTTCGAAAACGGTAAATAGGCCAACGGGACCAGCTCCAATAATGAGTAAATCAGTCTGAATCATCTGTTTTTTTTTAATTGAGCGCAAAAATAAGGGCAATTAGCTTAGAAAGAAACTAATCACCTGTTTTTTAATAATAAATAGCAGGAGAAGGCTATCCCAATCTCCTGCTATCAATATAATTAAAGAAAAAAAAAGAATTAATGTTTAATAATCCGCTCTGTAATTGGATTTCCATAACCAGAAATAATACGAACGGCATAAACGCCTGGTGCAAGATCCTTAATATTTAAGGCTCTGGAGGCTGCAGGTCCGGGAGGAAAAAACCAGTCCCTCACTTTTAGCCCGTTGGCATCAAAAATAGATATTTCAATGTTATCCTGTGTTACAAAATAATATTCTACATGTAAAACATCTGTAACAGGATTTGGAAAAACCATCATTTGCATGTCTGGTTTATCCATTAACATTACCTTTTCTACATTAGATGGTAACATAGTTCCATCTTCCTGTTTCATTTTAACCCTATAATAATGTAAACCCATTTTGTCAGGCTTATCAACAAATTCAAAATATTTCATACTTTGAACCTCCATGACAGGTAATTTCTTATCCGTTAATCGCTTGAAATTAATACCATCCATTGATCTTTCGATAGTGTAGGTAGGAATAAATGCTGATGATTTACTGCGCCATGACAATTTTACATCAAAACCTGGCATTACTTCTGCCTCAATAGACATGGTTTCCTGATCATTTACAGAAGGACAGTAGGTTGGGTTATTTGTTACTGTAACAGAACCAATGAAAGAAACGGTGCACTCACGTTCTACAACGATAACTTTATAAGAAAAAGTACCAACACTTGAAAAACGGACATTGGGTTTTGAACCATAAGCCAGGGAGGATTGAAACCCTTGGCCTAATTCCCAGGTAATTTGTGCTGCTGAGGTGCTGGTTTGAACCTCTAAAAAATTATTGGCATTAATACACATTGTTGGAGAACTGACCACCTTAACAGTGGCTCTATTCCCAACTTCCACTTTTACTACATTTGATTCCAAAAATCCATAACAACCCCTTTTCCTTACGCAACGAGCATAATAAGTTGTTTGATATAATGGCCCCGGATCAAATTCAGGGGTATCAGAATTTGGTATTGGGCTAAATAAATTCATATCAAAGGTAAGTGCTCTATCTGTGGTGTACATCCACAGATATTCAAGATCTCCAATGGCACCGGAGGGACTTATCAAATTTACTATTTTCACCGGATCATTTCCGGGTCCACAAATAAGTTGATTATACCCAATTTCACCTCCTGAAGTAACATTTTTACATTCAAGATAGAATCCAGCGTCAATATCCATCCTGTTTACCCCAGTATCCACTGTAATAAACTCTGTCATCATAGTGAAAGGGCTCATATCACTATCTATATTTCTATCCGATCCTCTTAACCATGATGTTGGAGCATAATCTGGATTTGGTTTTGCAAAAGTTAACTTATACTTACCTGCGGGAACGTTAAACATATACATACCTGTGCTATCGGTATAAGTAGTATCCATTTCACGAATTTTGTTACCCTCTATAACCGAGAGGATGACCTGAACACCCACTAAGCCCGGTTCCCCAAGATTTTGAATACCATTTTGATTTAAATCGTGCCAAACCCGATCGCCTAATTTTGCCAAACAGCTATCTTTTTGTACCACTACGTTTAAATCTAAAATAGTGATACACTCTTGAAGTAAACCAGTATTATAATTTATTTCAAGACTGTAGGTACCATTTCCAAGTTCTGCCGGATTAATTTCCGTGATTAATTTACCGTTTAAGGTAATATTCAGATTACCGATAGCTGAGGTATCCAGATTAAATTTGAAAGAACCACCATTTTCGCACAAACTTAATTGGGACAGAGGAAGATTGGTGATGGGTATTTCAGGATAAGATGTACCCCCTTGAAAAAGCAGGGTATCTACCCCATTGGTTACTAAAGCTGAATAATTTTTCCCATCGACATGTCTGAATTTATATTGATACACGCCAGGCTGGACTTCGGGAACCAACGTATTATTGGCAATTAAACGAGGTAGATTGGGCGTTGGTAGGCTAAATTGATCAAAGACACCCACGGGATTCAATATTCTCCATAACTGACCTTCAACCTCATTTCTAATTTCCAGGGTTGACTGAAATTGACCATTTCCAGTTTGGGTCGCATTATTTAAGCAGATTGTATTGGTAGTTAACGCTTGAGGCGATGGAATTAATCCAGCATCAAAGGTAAAATTTGTTGTACCTTTTAGAACGGTAAAAGGCGCAGTCATTCTTGATTTCCTGTCTACATCACTATCCAGAGAATCGTTCAAAGAAAACTCATTTGGTTTGGTTAAAACCATTCCAGCAGGCACTTGAAACGTAATTTTAAACTGACCTGGTGGCACAGGGAAAAAATATCTACCTGATGCGTCCGTTTGTGTTACTGCAAATCTTTCAACCAAGGTATCGAGTCTGGAAATAATTACTTCAACATTTGGAACACCTTGCTCGCCAAATGTTTGAAGTCCATCAAGATTACTATCGAACCAAACATAATCACCAACCAGAGAATTAGATATTTCAGGATTTACTGTACAATTAGTCACACAACCTTTCGCATCTGTTAAAGTAATTTGATAGTTTTTATTTTCAAGATTAACGGCCTTATATCCCACTTGCCCATTACTCCATTGAACAGTATAAGGAAATACGCCACCACTTGGCGCCACCTGAGCCTCCCCATTATTTAAACTTGGATAACTTACAGTTTTGGTAACTGCCAGATTACAAACAGGATTTCCAGGATCGTTTATACTAATATTTTTTGTTACCGGACAACCATAAGCATCTGTAACGGTGACAATATAAAGACCACTTCTCAGATTTAACCTATTGCTTGTTAACGATCCATCAGACCATCGCTGTTGGTAAGGAAGAATTCCACCTTTAACTTGAAGGGTTACAGCCCCGGTACCCTGAACACCACAAAGAACGTCAGTAATTTGGGGATTAACTTCAAGCGGAATATCAGCTTCAAGCAAAGGAAAATTCCTTATAAACTGGCAACCATTCTTATCAGAAATAGTTAAGGAATAATTTCCAGAACCAAGGTTAGTCCTTGAATTTAAAGTACTACCATTATTCCAAAGGTAAGTGTAAGGTGCGACACCACCAGATATATTATTTACTAAAATACTTCCATTTAATTCCCCTTTACATCGGGGAGGTTGAACGGTTAGATTTGGTCTGAGCGAATCTACGACCTCAATTTGAAAATACTCAATGGTATTACATGCATTGGCATCTTCCACCGTAAGAGCATAAAAACCAGTTCCTAAATTCCCTACAGATGAACCCGTTTGTCCATTGCTCCATGCATAAAGGTAAGGTCCAGGCGAACCAGATACCTGGGCAGTTAGAGCTCCCCTACCGTTATTACAAACTATTTTGTTTCCTACCAGAGATACAAGAGGAACAGAAAGTTTAGCAATAAAAAAGCTATCGACAACGGAACATTTGTTAGCATCTGTAAGGGTCAAATAATGCATGCCTGCACCCATATTATCAGGGTTTGGACCTGTTCTACCATTAGACCATTTATAGGTATATGGAACTACCCCTCCCGTAACGGTAGTTCTCAGGCGCGCATTGGTTACATTGCCACAAACCCGATCATCACCGCTTATATCTAAAAGAATAGGTGGAGATTCTATTATGGTCTCCTGAATAACCTGTTTGCAACCGATACCATCCGTTACAGTAGCCAGATAATTACCTGCTTTCAAATTTATAATTTCAGAGGTTGTGGCTCCTGTGTTCCATTGAATGCTAAATGGAGCCTGACCACCACGGATATTTAATTGTAAACGCCCGTTGGTAGAAGCATTACAGCTTAATCCGCTATTTGACACATCGATTATAAGTGAGGGTGCTGCGGCAGTCATTAAAACATTTACAGATTTTACACATCCTATTGCATCAGTTACTGTCACTACATAATTACCTGTAACCTTAAGTTTTATTAAACTATCAGATTCTCCCGAATTCCATTTATAGCGATAAGGACCAACACCACCAATCGCACTTACTCTCAATTCACCATCACCCATTCCAAGACAAGTCTCTGCTTTACTTGTTGTAAAAAGGTTAATGGCAGACTGACTTTGCAAATTGGTTATTGAAGACGCATTACATCCTTTAGCATCTACAACAGTAAGTGAATAAGTCCCAGACGATAAAAAATTTAACGAAGAAGATGAACTACCCGTACTCCAGGAATAACGATAAGGCGCATTGCCGCCTGTTGGTTGAGCAACAATTCTACCGCTGGCTTCCCCAGAACAGTCAGGTTGCGTTATAGTTAACGGAATAGTTAGTCTAGCAGGTTCTGTGACAGTTGCTCTTGAAGATATTGAACAACCTCCTTTTTCTGTAATAGTCACAGTATAAACCCCACCAGCTAAATTTCTGATATCTCTGGTGGTTTGACCGTTACTCCATTTGTAGGTATATGGCTGAGTTCCTCCCCCAGCCGTTGCCGTTAGCTGGCCATCTTGAAAACTGTTACATGAAATATTTCTTGTATCTACAGCAATCACCATTGGCGTTATAATGATTGGTTCACAAGTTATATTTCCACACAATCTACTGTCTGTGACTGAAACGCAATATTTATTCTCTGTGTTAATAATAGTAGTATCAAAAGTTGAACCTGTATCCCATGCATAAGTATATGGACCTACTCCTCCAGTGACGATAGCTTTTACTGTCGTTGGATTGCCACAAACAATCCTTTCCATTTTTACACTTAATTTTGGAGGTTCTGTTAAAATATATGTACCTGTCGCCGTCCTGTTTAATGCATCAGTAACGGTAACAGAATAAGAACCAGCAAGAACATTATTTAATTCTGAGCCCACGGAACCTGTACTCCACCTGTAAGAATAAGGTAAAGTACCGCCTACGGGTATCGCTGTAATTTTACCTGTTGGTAAATTAAAGCAGGTTGGTTGCGAACCTGAAAATTGAACACTTACCGACTGACTATTTAACCAAATAGGAAATAAGAGAAGAACAATTAGAAAATTAAGTTTTCCTGAACGAATCATATGTAAAGAATTACAAATCAATAAAAAATACTAATTTGAGCATTGGGGGAACTTTTCACTTTGTAAAAAAAGGGTATTTTGAGCTATTAGTCAAGTTTTTAAAGCTTCTAAAACACATTTATTTAATCTTAAAATAATTATATATATTTGAAAATGAATAATTTATATTTTTTTATTATACGTAAAATACCAATTTTACAATGGATAATATAGCAGGACGGAGTTGGAAGAAAAAATCTAATAGTATGAAATTTAGTATTTTACTAAAATATTTATCCTGACCGTTTTACAATAAATAATATTGCAATAACTGGGAAATATCATCTTGAGGTGACCAAACCATTTTAACTGGTAATTATTTAACCACTAATAAAAAATAAAGGAAAACTGCTAATGAAATAGATAATATTGTATTAATAAATTACTTAAGTAAAAAAAATAAGTCGCGCTATAAACTATAGCACGACTTATTGACCAAAGTATAATCCCATGAACATAAATCTTGAGGTTCTTAAAAAAGATCGCCTCGTATATTTTTACTACTTTCGTAGCCTTTTTAATTTTGTATCGTTTAAGAATACCTTTATTCCCTTTCGATGATACAAATATGAGGCTATAATGAGAGGTAAAAAAGTACAAATTATGCACGATGTGAAAGATATTTTTTATTATTTTTAGTATAAAATATTGATTTACATTTTATTATAAATTTTATTGTGAATTTATCAAAAAAAATAATTAAAAAGGATTTGAAAAATCTTTATTATTTATGAAGGAAGGATCTGATAACATGTTTAAAAAAGCTATTAAATCCTTTTTATCTCTTTCAGACAACTTAAAGGGAAGGATATTAGGATCTTCATTAATAACACCATGCCCGCCTTTTCATACTGTTGCAATACTTCTTCCAATGTTTTGAATCTTCCGTCATGCATATAAGGCGCAGTAAAAGCAATATTCCTTAGGGTTGGAACCCTAAATCTGCCACTATCGTTAATATTTTGTGTTGCATTTCTTCTTCCCGGGTCTTTGAAATCTAGCAGAGAGGCAACGTAATCTAAGCCATTATTTCTAAACTGATTATCTGTAAAAAGCGGATTAAAATGGCAATGGCTACAACCAGGATGATTAACACTGCCAGCAAATTCTATAAAAAACAATTCAATCCCTCTGACTTCATCTTCCTCTGGAAAACCTTTTTGTCCCCATATTACCTGATCATATCTTGAATTCCCACTAATTAAGGTTCTTTCAAATTGTGCGATAGCCTTTGCTAAAAGGTCTGTGGTAATTTCATTTTTTGAATTAATACCAAATGCTTCTTTAAATAAAGCGGGATATTTTTTATTTCGCCTTAACCTTAATTCTACCTCTTGAATTGTATTATTCATCTCCAAAGGATCTTCAATGGGATGCAAAACCTGATTTTCCAATGAATTGACTCTTCCGTCCCAAAAAAAACCTCTGGTATTATAAGCAAGATTGACTAAAGCCATACTATTTCGAATACCAACCAAACCTTTTTCACCTTTACTTAAAGGCAGACCGTCGGTAAATGATTTATTTAAAGAATGACAACCAGCACATGACAGGGTACTATCTTTAGAAAGGATAGGATCATAAAATAATCTTCTTCCTAATTCAACCCCTTTCATTGTCAATACATTATCAGATGGAATTATGGGTTTAGGCAACCAGGAGGGTACATTTAAAACATAAGGAGTAGTATCCAATATTGCTTGCTTAAAGACATTATCCTCTAAACAATCAGCACATATTTCAGTGTCTTTTTTACAAGAAACTAAAGAGAACCCCCAAGCAAGGAAACAGCAAAAAATTAGCATTCTATGCATAATCACCTAATTTGTGTAATTAAACGATTTATTGGACTAAAAGTTTCTTCCTTCGACCCCTATTCGGCCATATTTACATCGGTTAACGTATGTAAAAAAGCTATGAGGTCGGAAATATCTTGATTTGACAGATTAAGATTTCTGACGTTAGGATTTACATTAAATCCGGGGTTTCCCCCTTTATTATAATGATTCATAACCTCCTCTAATGATTTTAATCTACCGTCATGCATGTAAGGAGCCGTTATGGCAATATTTCTTAAGGTCGGAACTTTGAATTTAAAACGGTCATTAGGATTCAGGGTTACAGACTCTCTACCCTTTTCTGATGAACTTCCATTCAACTCACTTTCGGTATGAATCCCATTATTTTGAAAGGATAAATCGGTAAAGAGGGGATCAACATGACAGTGACTGCATTCGGCACTAGGCAACAAGGGATCAGCGTCAAAAAAAATGGTCCAACCTCTTTTTTCATTGGGTGTGAAGTTCATTTCTCCCCTCATTACAGCATCAAATTTTGAATTATTTGATAGTAAGGTTCTTTGATATTGCGCCAAAACCGAAGCAATTTTAAATGAATCAATAAAAATATCACCGTATATTTTTTTAAATGCTTTAGCATAAACATCAGATTCATTGATTCTTTTTTCAGCTATAATCCATGGAAGCCCCATTTCCAGAGGGCTACTTACAGGGATAAGCGCCTGCTTTTCCAACGTTGAAGCCCTACCATCCCAGAATAACCCTTTAAAATGAAAACCTATATTAAGTAAAGATGGGGCACTTCTCGACAAAGGAAATAACCCTTTAGAAACTTTCTTTCCGTCGGTAAAAGCTAAAGATGGTAAATGACAAGTACTGCAACTAATCTTATTATTTACTGAAAGAATAGGGTCGAAAAACAATTTTTCACCAATGGCTACTTTTTCCTTATGATAAAGATTATCCTTTGGCCATACCATTGGGGGAAGGTCATTGGTTACGGAAGTATTCCTTTTACAGGTACTGAAAATTGCCAATGCAATGAGAAGAGGCCATTTTAACATCTTATCGATATTTCAATCCTTGCTGCAAATTGGTCATTAAAAAAGAAACTAAGTCTTTATTTACGCTATGATCCGTTGATATTTTTCTAACATCGAGAAAATTATTCTGGTCCTTCCAAATGATGTCTTTAACATCGATAGTTAGCACTATTTCAGAAGATTCTTTACTTATAGATATTGGCTTAGCCCAGGAAACTGGCTTATAAAATGCATCTCCACCTGAATGAAAGGTTAATTTGGTAGCGAATTTTCCTGATTTATCTATATCTGCATTTCCTTCTATTTTTGAAAATACATAACCTGCTGCCCACGACCAGTAATTATCATCTAAAGGATGCGGAGGCGGATAAGAGGCCGGCCCTGTTGCATTTAATCTTGGAGCGACACCGACACCAGTTTGAAAACCGGTGTAATTTCCAATAGGAATATTTTTTAAAACTATCTCAACGCCTCTTTCCGCTGCAGATAAAGATTGTATGTCCTTAAAATTTATTAAAACAACCTCAGATAGCAAAACTTTTTCTTCTTCTGACCCAGCGCCTTTTGTCAAATATAAATCTGACAGGTAAAAATTGAACAACTGAAATTTAATATTAACTCCATCTGTGTACTCGTAATTTTGGTTATACATTTGTAATGGTAAACCGTTGAAAGTACCAATTACCCTTAATTTAACATCCACCGAAGGAACTATTGGTGCTTCATTATTACAGGTAAAGAGACCAAAACATAACAGAATGAAAAGCAATTTATTCATAACAAAAAAATTGTAGATTAATCAATGACCTCTAAAACAGTAACTATTTTAAAGGAATTTACCAGATTGTCAATCCATTTTTTTCGAATAATTTCAGGGGAATCTTTTAAAAAATCTAATCCTTTGAGCCATAAACCATAATCAACTTCAAGCGTCAATTCCTGGTGATATCCTGCTTTTGCTTTGGTAAAAACGGGAACTTCAATTGTTTTCAAAAAATCACTACCACTTAAACTGATATTAGTTATTGCTTCTAAAGGAAAGCTTTTCCATTTCAGTTGCATATTGGCAAATATATATCCTTTTTCCTTTTGATACAAATAACTTTGATTAACAACGAGAGGATGATTAAAAGGAAATTCGAGTGGAGTGAGCACATTAGCTGGCGGCTTGACACCCAGGGTAAATCTTAGGGCTTTAACACCTAATCCATTATGAAAAACCGCAGCAACTTTTTTCTTTTGAAAAAGATTAGGATTTCCAATTAAGAAACTATTGGAAAAGGAATAAAAAACAGAATCTCTCTGCGCATTTATCGTTCTTACGAATAAAGAATCAAACACCGGAACCTCTTTACCTTCCAAATCAATTAAATGGAAATCAGAAAGAATAAAAGATAAATTTTCAATACTAAAGGAATCACCCGAAGGGGAAAAATAAGTTTTGGATCCAAAAGATACTGGATAAAGTGAATCCCCCTGAGAAATACGATGTCTCAACGTTATCCTTAACTCAGGAAACTTACAACAATCGAGGCAATTAATATCCGCATTTACAGAAAAATTAGCATACCTATAATCTAAACAACCCTCTTTTTGATCTTCGTTACAAGCGGAAAGATAAAGTAAGCAAACAAAGAAGAAAAGATAGATATTCCACTGACCTTTAGCGATTATCCTTGTCCATTTTATTAGCATATTCTTTTAATAAACTTTTTACAGCCTGTTTTACCTGGGATGAAAACTCTTTAGTGATAATCCAATTATAATAATTTCTATCATTGTATAAAACTTCACCTGCTGGTTTCCCTTCATATTTACCAAAGTTAAAAACAACGGTACCATCTTTTTCTACTCTAAGCTTTTGTGTAGCGTCAACAAAGCGCAAGTCATTTGTAAAATCATGTAATTGTTGAATATCTGCTGTAATGGGCGAAGGGCCAACAACGCCATCTTCATTTTCAACCTCCTTTCCAACATACTTTACCAATTGTCCCTCAAATACAGAAATAGTAGCGCGAACATCAGATAAAGCATCATGAGCATCAACAAGATCCTTCTGGCAATAAAAACGTAACGCTGCCTTTAAGGTCCTTGGTTCCATTTTATAAAAGATCCGTTGAACATCAATGGTCCTTCTTTTTGACATATCAAAATCGATACCTACTCTGGCAAATTCCTCAATTAACATAGGAATATCAAATCTATTGGAATTATACCCAGCTAAGTCAGCCTCCCCGATAAATTTATTGATTTTGTCAGCAACCTGAGAAAAAACAGGTTTGTTGGCCAGGTCTTTAGCCGAGATTCCATGCACTTGAAAGGCTTCTTCCGAAATAGGTACACCAGGATTTATTAATAAAGATAATTCCTCGACAGGCTTATTATTTTTCGGATACTTTATAATGGCAAGTTGTAAAATTCTGTCTCTTAATACATTTAGTCCAGTACTTTCGATATCAAAAAAACATAAATCCTTATCTAATGTAACCGTCATTTAACTGTTTTTAGTTTGTCTATTCTAGCCTTTAAGGTACTGGTATAATGTGTACCTATTTGTCCATCAGGTTTGCTGAATATAAAATATCCATCATAATCTGGTAAATATTCCAATAAAAGTTGAGCTTTATCAAAACCCATGGCCATACAAGCGGTAGCTAGTCCATCCGCCATGGTACATTGAGGTCCAAAGACAGAAACACTTAACAGTGTATTTTTTTCAGGAAAACCTGTATATGGATTTAATGTATGGCTATATTTCACCCCATTCACCTCGTGGAAATTTCGATAATTACCTGATGTTGAAATGGTTTCATTTACTAAAGAAAAGATAGTTTGAATAGCATTTACCTCGGCATCTTCTTTAGGGATATTAATCCCAACCTGCCAAAAAGCACCCTTTGCATTTTTATTTTTTGCTGAGAACTCTCCACCTAAATCTACTAAATAATTTTCAACCCCTTTTTTATCAAGGAACGCAGCAAGCACATCTATGGCATATCCCTGAGCAATACCACCGAAATCAAGCTCTACTCCTGGAAATTTCTTGATAAAAAGAATAGAGTCATTTTTTTCGACCCGTTCAATATTTTTTAAGCCAACAAATTTCAATAAAGAATCAACTTTAACACTATCAATTTTCGTAACTGGTTTTCTACCCGTATAACCAAATCCCCAATAGTTAACTAACGGGCCAACGGTCGGATCAAACATTTGCGCAGATAAATTAGCTACCAATTGAGCATTTTTAAAATTCTCAATAAAGTGAGTTGCGGAAACAGGAACGGAGAAAGTACTTTCTGATTGATTAAAACGGGAGATGGTGGAGGACGGAATATACGTTGAAACGTCATCATTAATAGCTATTAAAATAGAATCTACCTCGTTGAAAAAGTCCCTGTTCAATGAATCCTTGTAGGTAACTCTATAATAAGTACCCATCGTTTTACCCTCAACTACCAAATATTTATCGATGATTTCTTTTTCCTTTGAACAGGAAAAAGTTAACGAATGTAAAATCGATAAATATAAAATAAAACTATACCTACTTGTAAATGAGCACATTTTTACTGCTTTCTGTTCATTAATGAATCTATTGAGTACCAACCTGCACCTTGTAAGAATAAAACTATATAACTAACAAGATAAAAAACAGGCAATTCCTGGTCACCAAATGGGTCTGAAATATGAACCATTAACCAGGCAACCAACATGGTTATAATGAGTGGAATGGTAGATAATCGGGTAAATAAACCTAACATTAATAAGATAGAACAAAACACCTCTGCAAAAACGGCTAAAGCTAAAGAAGGCACTGGACCTAGACCAAATGGATCTGCAAAAGTAATTTCTTCATCCCCGAATAATTTATTAAATTTTCTTAATCCGTGGCCATAAAACATAGCAAAACCAACATAAAGTCGTAATAAAAGTAATGCTAAATCAGTCTTTTTTTCCTGTGACATAAATACTAAATTTAAAAATTAATCAAGCAAGCCTTCCTTTTTGGCCTCTTCGCCTAAACCATGTAACTGAATGGGCTTTTGTTTCTTTTTAACCCTCATGTTTAGAAATTCAACCACTAAAGAGAAGAAAATAGCAAAATATAAATAGCCTTTAGGAATAGTACCTATTTCAGCATCAAAGACTTTAAGATGGGCTAAATGGGCAGCTTCTGTCATTAACATGAATCCTATTAATATTAGGAAAGATAATCCGAGAATTTGAATAGAAGGATGTTCATTGACAAATTTACTAACTGGACCAGCAAAAACAAGCATAATACCCACGGATGTTATCACAGAAAAAATCATGATAATCAAATTGTCTGTAAGTCCGACGGCGGTTAAAATAGAGTCAAATGAGAAGACTACGTTAATCAAAGCAATCTGCGTAATAACCTGCTGCATCGTGCTAACTTTAGACTTTTTTTCAGGATTATCATGATTATTTTCACCGTCTAGTTTGTGGTGAATTTCATTTGTTGCCTTATACAATAAGAAGACACCACCCAACGCAAGGATAAGTGCTTGCCCACTAAAGCCGCCATTAAACCACCAAAAATCCACAGAAAAAATTGGTTCCTGCATGGCAATTATAGTCGAAATGCCAAATAAAAGGATAATTCTAAAAACCATAGCAAGTAACATGCCTATTAATCTGGCTTTAGGTTGTTCTTCAAGGGACAATCTATTGGAGGCTATAGTAATGAATATAATATTGTCGATACCAAGAACAATTTCTAAAAAGGTAAGCGTCAATAAACTAATCCAAACGGAGGGATTAGAAAAATCAGGAAAAATCAAGGAGGCGAGAAGTATCATTTAATAGCTTAATTTAGGATAATATAAAAATAACCTGCAAAACGGGTTTAAAGTTCATCATCGTCGAAAAGTAGGTCAGGACGTCGGGATTTTGTTCTTTGGTAGGCTTGTTCTTGTCTCCAGTCTTCAATATTTTTGAAGTGGCCCGATAAAAGAACGTCAGGAACTTTCATTCCCATAAAATCAGCAGGTCTGGTGTACACTGGGGGTGCAAGCAAGTCATCTTGAAAAGAATCGGTCAAAGCAGACGTTTCATCGTTTAAAACACCAGGGATTAATCGTCCGATGGCATCTACTAAAACGGCTGCTGCTAACTCTCCGCCTGAAAGAACATAATCACCTATAGAAATTTCACGAGTAACAAACATTTCGCGAATTCTTTCATCAATCCCTTTATAATGACCGCAAATGAGTAGTAGATTATTTTTAAGAGACAAAGTATTTACTATTTTTTGTGATAATCTATTTCCGTCCGGTGTCAAAAAGATGATTTCATCAAAATGTTTAATTTCTTTTAATTTAGAGATACAATTGAAAAGGGGTTCTGGCATTAAGACCATGCCAGCACCCCCACCAAACTGATAATCATCTAATTGAAGACTATTACCAATGCCATAATTTCGTAAATCATGAATTTCGATATGAAGCAACCCTTTGTCTTTGGCTCTTTTTAAGATAGAATGATTGAAAGGACTTTCTAACAAGCCAGGCAACAAGGTTATGATATCAATATTCATGGCATACGATAATATTTACAATATTTTAATAAGTTCTACTTCAAAAATCAAGGTAGCGAAAGGCGGAATATCACCTCCTGCACCTCTTTCACCATAAGCTAAATTAGCTGGAATATAGAATTTGTACTTTGACCCTAAAGGCATAAGTTGTAAGCCCTCTACCCAACCTTGAATCACTTGCGTAACACCGAAAGTAGCCGGTTCTCCTCTTCTTACTGAACTATCAAATTCCTTACCATTTAACAAAGTACCGACGTAGTGAACGGTCACTTGATTAGAAGGAGTAGGCTTTGCACCATCTCCTGGTTTCAAAATTTCATATTGTAAGCCACTTACCGTGGTAATTATACCTGGTTTTTTTCCGTTTTCAGCAAGGAATTTTTCGCCTTCTGAAACGTTAGCCTGATATTTGCTTGATTGACTTTTTTGCATATAATCCTGAACCATTTTATTACATTCTTCCACTGAATATTTAGGTTCTTTGCCCTTCAGTACATCGCTAATTGCTTGAGCGATAATTTCTGGATTTAAATCTTCAAAATTTTGTTGTTTTAGGCTTTGTGCCATAAGCACACCAACACTGTAACTTACTGAATCCATTTTTGCATCAGAATTTTGCGCCTTACATGAGGCAGTTATTAAAATGATAGTGGACATTATTGCAGTCCTTAAAATATTTTTATACATGTAGGAAAAATTTAGCGGTGAATAAATTGACGGCAAAATTAAATGGATTAATGAGAAAAACCACTTTTTTAAATAAAAATATTATTCCCCCCACCTAAAACTATGCCATTCAAGCCCTGACAAATCTAACACTCTATCAATAACCGTTCCCGCAACCTCCTCAATGGTTGTTGGCTGTCCATAAAAAGAAGGGGTGGCAGGACAAATAATTCCACCAGCTAAAGTAACCGTTTCCATGTTTTTTATATGAATTAAACTCAGTGGCATTTCTCTGGTAACTAATATCAACTTTCTTCTTTCTTTCAGAATTACATCTGCTGCTCTGGTGGTCAAATCGGTGGATATTCCAGCAGCAATGCGACCGAGGAGACCCATGGAACAAGGGCACACCAGCATAACCTCGTATTTTGCTGAACCTGACGCAAAAGGAGCCATAAAATCCATTTTATTATAAAAGGTAAAAGGATATTCATCTTTAGACCAGGGACCAATCTCTAATTCCCAATTATATATGGCATTATCACTCATCACTACACCTATTGCCTTCGTCTGATTGACCATTACTTTTAAACGGTCCAATAAAATTTTAGCATAAATTGAACCGCTAGATCCGCCGATGGCTACAATAATTTTCATAATTTAAACCTTTTTGTAACGCAACAAGATAATTTAAATTTAGTTAAAATAAGAAAGTACATTTGTACGTATTAAATAAATAGATTATTTTTGAAAAAAAAGAGAAATGAATAAAAGTTGGATTGCCATAGTTACGATACTTACCTTTATTGCTGTAAGTTTTGCTTTTAACTTTTCTAATACTTATACTACAGCTGAAACACCAGTAAAATGGTACAGTTTAGAAGAGGCAGTTGCCTTACAAAAAAAGAAACCAAAGAAAATTTTTATTGATATGTACACTGATTGGTGTGGATGGTGCAAGCGGATGGATGCCACAACGTTCACAGATCCTACGGTATCAGCCTATTTAAATGAAAATTTTTATTGTGTTAAATTTGATGCAGAACAAAAGAATCCAGTAACATTTCAAGGAAAAACCTTTAATTTTGTTTCATCAGGTTCAAGGGGTTATCATGAACTTGCTGCTATACTACTTGATGGTAAATTAGGTTATCCTTCTTTTGTTTATTTAAACGAAAAACTAGAACGGATAACTATTTCTCCGGGTTACAAACAACCAGCACAGATAATGCCGGAATTAAAATATGTAGGTGGAGGATTTTACGAAACATTAAATTACAATGAGTTCTTGGCCAAAGAACAATAATTTTGTGCTAAAGACCGGTTAATTTACTTAAAAGGATTCCTGTAGCAACAGATACATTAAGGCTTTCTGTATCTGCATTATTATTTTTAGGTATTTTCAATTTTTCGTCCAATAATATTTCTACTTCTGGTCTGATGCCAGAACCTTCGTTACCCATAACCAGGACGCCAGGTAAAGACGGGATGTAGTCATTTATACTTTTCCCCGAAAGACTAGCACCCCACCAAGGTAAATCCATTGTTAAATTTCTACATGCTTTATAATCAATATGAAGCAAGGTTACCCGAAAAATTGAACCCATGCATGATTGAAGAAATTTTGTATTAAATCTATCCACCGAATCAGGAGAAAAAATGATTTGTTTTACACCAAACCACTCTGCTGTTCTTATTATAGTACCCGCGTTTCCTGGATCCTGAACACCGTCCAGGTAGATGGTTAGTCCAGAAGAGGCTAATGGTAAATTGAAGACTTGCTCACTAAAAGCGAGTCTGGCCATGACTTGGTTGGGTGATTTTAGAGAGGAGATTCTGCCCAGTTCTTTTTCAGAAATAATAGTTACCTCCACTTGTTTGTTTTTGCTTAAAAGGATGGCATTTTGTTCGACCCAGCGCTCAACGGCAAGAATTTCTAACAGTTTGAAATTTTTTTGAACCAAAGACTCTTTAACAATCTTATCTCCTTCGAGGAGGAATTCGCAAAATTGTTCCCGGAACTTTTTATTTTGCAGACTCGTTAGATGAAAAATTTTATTTTTTGAAAGCATATGACAAAGTTAAAAGGATTATTTAAAGTTATATACGTTATGCCTTTATTATGGTTAATGGGGTGTTCTACTACTATATACAGAAATAATAATACCTATTTACTTAGAAATAATAATATTGAATGGCCAAAAAATCAAATCATAGAAGATAAAAGTAATTTAACTTACGTTTTAAAAACCAATTTAAAACCTGCAATTAATAAAAAATTTTTACTCATACCCAGAATTTGGTTCTATTACAAGGCCAGTCAGACAAATGATACTACAAAATTAGATAAATGGCAACGTGATGTTATTGGTGAAGAACCAGCGATTATTAAAAACAATCAAATGGAAACCAATACGGTAAATGCTGAAAATTATCTCCAGTCAAAGGGGTATTTAGATGCGAAAGTTACTTTTAAAATGGATACTATTAAAGGTTTAAAAGGAGATATAACCTATAGCATAAAACCAGGAAATAGATATACTATCGATACGATTATTTTTACCAGTCCCGACAAAAAAATAGAACAAGAATTAATCAATATAAGTAAAAACACCCTATTAGGCAAGAACAAACCTTTTGAGTACGGTTTGTATAATCTTGAAAAAGAGAGAATTATTAAGCATTTAAGGAATGAGGGGTATTTAAATTTTTCGCAAAATGTTTTTGATGAATTAGAAGTTGATACATCGGCCATACCCTATAAAACGAAACTTTATCAAAATATATCATTTCCGTTAAATGACAGTAACCATATATCATATACCATCCGATATTGTAGCGTTAATATAAATGCAGAAATAAATGATTCATTAAAAATATTAATTGATACCACTTTGTTCGGTATTCAGCTGAATAGTTATGATGCAGAATGGCAGGTAAAACCTAATCAATTAATAAAGTCAATTAGATTCAGACCTGGCACAAAATATAAAGAGGAAGACTATACTGAAAGTTTGCGCTTATTGTCCAGTTTAGGTGTCTTTAAATTTATTCGCATTAAACCAGTTATCAATCAAGGTGAAGAAATGGTTGACATTGATATTGAATTATCCAGTGCGCCGAAGATTGAGATTGGTTTTGATGTAGAGTTAAATTATACCAATAGAAGTAATGCGGCAGGTGCTGGTAATCTTATTGGATTTTCAATGAGCCCTTCCATAAGGCACAGAAATCTTCTTCGCGGGGCAGAAAATAGCTTATTCAATTTGTCAGCCGGTGTCGAATTTAATCCAGAGCCAAGAAGTAAATTTTGGAATACCATAGACCTGAGAGCTCAAAATACCATATCTATTCCCCGCTTTAGTGATTATATAGGAACCTGGCGTTTAATGAAATATTTTAGTTCCGGAAACACTGAATTCTGGAGAAATTTTGAAGAATATTCCACCGCAAAATTAACCGCCAGTGCGGGTTATGTATTGTTATTAGATTTTTACCGATATCAATTGGCCAATCTTGCTTATGGCGTGGAATTAAACCTTGGACAAAACAAAAGATTATCTGTAAATCATGCTGCATTTGATTACATACGACCTTATTTTTTTACACAAGGTCAAAAAATAATAGAAACGAATCCCTTTTTGGCAAATAGTTTCTCTAAACAACTATTTGCCAGTATTTTATTCAGAGATATAAATTTTGCCAATCAAAAGGTACAAAATATAAGAGGTATTTCAAATCAATTTAATTTTAATTTTGAAACAGCAGGGGGAGAACTTTGGCTACTTAACAAAACCGTCGATAAAATTTCAGGTACAGAAAATCCATTTAAAATTTTCTCTACCCTTTTTTCTCAATTTGTTAAATCGGAGGTGGATTTCAGATTATATTTTAATTCTCCAAATAACAATACTTTTGCAGCCAGAATAAATACAGGATTGGCTTTACCATTTGGATACACTGCTACGGTTCCTTATATAAAACAATTTTATGTAGGAGGACCCAATAGCATAAGAGGATGGGCAGCAAGAGGTTTAGGTCCCGGCGGGTATATCGATTCTTTTTCACTCACTGAGAGTAACCGTTTGGTATTTTTTCAGACGGGTGACTTAAAAATAGAATTTAACTTAGAATGGCGATTCAAAGCATTTTGGCGAGTTCAAGGCGCACTATTCCTTGACGGGGGTAATGTTTGGACATTGAAAAAAGATGAATCAAGACCTGGGTCTAACTTTCAATGGAAAAAGAACCTTAATACCGAACCATACAATCCAAAAGGTCAAAGTGATGCATTTTACAGACAAATAGCCTTAAGCCCCGGTGCCGGAGTAAGAATAGATTTTACGTATTTTATGTTTCGCCTTGATTTGGGAATACCTCTTAGAAATCCATATAGCGGCGCAGATGGAAGTTATTGGGCAAAGAAAGAAGACCTACAATGGAAAAATGTCAATTTGAATTTTGGACTTGGATTACCTTTTTAATCTTTTTGCCAACCAAAACCCGAGAATTTTAAAATCATAACATTTTGATTTCTATTTAATTGCCATTTCTCTATATCATCTGTCGATGTTTTAACTTTTTTGAACTGATATGGAGCTGACAAAAATTGAGCAGCTTCAAAATGATCCAAATCCTCCTGAAAAACATCTCCCTCTTTTATCCAATTTTCAAACAGCAGATTTACTAAATCAAATGCTTGAAAAGCTTCCGGTTGCGGAAAAACACCAAGTTCCTGGTAAAAATTTTGTTGAAATTCTCTTACCTCACTGTTTCCAGTATTAATAAAATAAGGAGAAGAAACATGAAAATTTAGCATATCCAGCAGTTGAAAATCAACTTTTTCTAAATTTAACCATGGTGATAATCCATATACAACGATTTCCTTTTTATCAAATGATTCCCTATTCAATTCTTGCATCAGATTATTTAAAAAAACTTCATCTGAGTAAGAGGACATAATAATGACCAATTTTTCTCTTTTTTGCAATTCAGGTAATAAATTTTTTACCCAGGAATTTACGTTAGCAGATAACAAAAGGACTTTAGGAAGTGTCTCATCCTTTTGCTTTGCTTTTGATATAAAAGACGATAAAAATAATTCATTTAGTTTTGCATCCGAATCTTTCTGTATAATCAAAATATCTTCAGCACGTGCGTATTGATTAACATGCTCGACAATAGACGAAATCTGCGTTTCTATATTTGGGTTTACCTGATAGAAAAAAGGATTATCCACCGTTAAATTTTGAGCTGCACTAAAAGGAGAAAACAACAATACGCCTGAATTTTTAGCATAATTAGCCAGATACTTGATATTATCTCTATGATAAGGCCCAATGATCAAGGGTATGTCTAAAAATCGGTTATCATCTAAAACTCGTTTTTGAAGAGATACAGTATCCGGACCAGAATCCCAAACAACAGATTCAAACGCAACCCCCTTTTTTTTCCACTTTTCCAAGGCTAATTTTGCCCCGGTATAATAATGAATAGCCCACCTACTTACAGAATTATTTATATCACCCTGACCACCTAAAGAAATATTATCATTAAGAAAGGGAAGTACAAATCCAATTTTCAAGATATTACCTTTCGTTAACCTACCCTTTGCGATGTGTATTTGATCACTTGGAAATTCCTTTGCAACCTTATCGGAATTAATGGGTAACAACTGATCTGTTGGGTAAAAAAACACTGGGAGCGTATCTAAATTTCCAACCAAAATACGAGATTGATTCTTGAAATCAGTGGTAGGTATGGATGGTACAGAAGCTATCGATCTACTTGAACTACAAGCAAAGGATAGCAACAAGAAGGAACCAATTAATAGATGTAAGGAAATATTATTCCCATTCAATGGTTGCCGGGGGTTTGGTACTGATATCATAAACAACTCTATTTATTCCCTTAACTTGATTAATTATGTCTGTACTTATTTTACCCAAGAACGAATAAGGTAAATGACACCATTCCGCAGTCATACCATCTAACGATGTTACAGCTCTCAGCGCAACCACTTGTTCATAAGTGCGTTCGTCACCCATTACACCAACAGCAAAAATAGGTAGTAAAATGGTTGCAGCCTGCCAAACTTCATTATAAAGCCCCGCTTCCTTTAATCCGTTAATAAAAATAGCATCTGCCTCTTGCAGCAATCTAACTTTTTCTACGGTGATGTCTCCTAAAATACGTATACCCAGACCAGGACCAGGAAATGGGTGTCTGTTTAAGATATCCGGAGCTACGCCCATTTCTTTTCCTACCCTCCTAACTTCATCTTTGAACAACATTCGAAGAGGTTCAACAATTTTTAAATTCAACTTCTCTGGTAAACCACCGACGTTATGGTGTGATTTTATAGTTACAGAAGGACCATGAACAGAAACAGATTCAATGACATCGGGATAGATGGTTCCTTGCGCTAAATAGGCTATCTTATTATCTGTACTTTCGAGTAACTTAGCCTGTTGTTCAAAAATATCAATAAAAGCTTTTCCAATAGCTTTTCTTTTTGCTTCAGGGTCAGAAACACCTTTTAATGCTGAATAAAAATGAGTTTTAGCATCCACACCAATGACCCTTAAACCCATATCTTTATAGCTGTGAAGCACTTCCTCGTATTCATTTTTCCTGAGTAAACCATTATCAATAAAAACACAAACCAGTTGGTTTCCAATGGCTTTATGAAGTAAAGCTGCCGCAACCGATGAATCAACGCCGCCACTTAATCCTAATATCACATGGTCATTGCCTATTTTATTTCTCAAATCGGCCACGGTAGATTTAACAAATGCTGCGGGTGTCCAATTACCCTCACATCCTGCCATCTTTCTTACGAAATTTTCCAATATTTTAAATCCTTCAACACTATGTGTAACCTCTGGATGAAATTGTAAACAGACTACTGCAGCGTCGAATGACTTGTTATTACTTCCGAAAGCGGCAATGGGTATATCATTGGTTTTAGCTAAAACTTCAAAACCCTCTGGAATTTTAGTAATAGTATCAGCGTGTGACATCCAAACCTGACTATTCATTTCGACGCCATCAAATAACTTGCTATGATCAGAAACGATTTCCAGCGTTGCTTTACCATATTCTCTTTTATCTGATTTTTCTACTTTTCCGCCTAGCGACTGAGCTATGTATTGTGCTCCATAACAGATACCCAATACAGGTAAACGCCCTAAAATTTCAGATAAATCAACTTTCAATGCATTTTCGTCTTGAACAGAAAATGGACTACCTGATAAAATCACCCCCTTGAAATTAGAGAGATCTTCAGGAACCTGATTAAACGGCTTTATTTCACTGTAAACCTCCATTTCCCTCACTCGTCGTGCAATAAGTTGGGTGTATTGAGAACCAAAATCTAAAATTAATATCGAATCCTGCATAATCTTTTGACATTATGTGGGTTACTAGCTGTCCAGCAGACCTCTACCCTCTTTTAAAATTTTTTGATCTTCCGTAAGTTGTTTAAATAACCTATCTAAGATGCCATTTATAAAATCTTTACTTTTATCAGTAGAGTAGGTTTTTGAAATTTCCACATATTCATTTAAAGTGACCTTTCCGGGGATTGAATTAAAATTCATCAGTTCTGCAATAGCCATTTTTATTAAAATCATATCAATGACAGCCACTCTTTCCGCATCCCAATTTTGCAAATTTGGAGAAATTAAATCTAATAATTCCTTGTCCTTAAAAAAGACAGTCTCCAACAAAAACTCACCAAATTCAACCGTAGCCTCATCTGAAGGAATATATTCTTTATAAAAATCAGAAGCTACAGGAAGTTGCTTTAATGTTTTTTTAACCGCCCCAACCACCAAAGATTCATCATCAATCCATTGGGAATAGTTATCTTCAAGTACTTCCTGAAAATGATTTGACTGAAGACAGGTCTTAAGTAAATTCAAATAAATATTAACGTAATCATCAGGTGATAAAGAATCAGCTATTAAAAAATCCTTATATTCTTCAGATTTTAAGAACTCGTTATACATTAATCTAACCAGATCTTCGTCTATTTTTTCTCTGATATCATGGGTATCAAAAAGATTAAACAACCCGATATTATCGGAAAGCGATTTAATATGTGGATTAGACGCTAAGATTGGTTTAAAAAATTTGTCTTCTTCCGCAGGTCTATGTCTTGATTTTCTATTTTTCAAGTCAGTGGAAGCATAACCTGCTATTTTAATCACATAAAATAGTACTAAAAGATAAAGGTCAAAAGATTGATTAATTTGTCTTCTATAACCTAAAAGCCCCTTGGTATAATCCTGAGTAACATCTCTGCCCAAGGCATACAAAATTTGCATCACCTTTACCCTAACATTTCTTCGACTCAGCATAACAGTACTTAATATTTTAAAAAATCTTATTTATTTAAATCAAACAAAGTAATAAGTTCTTTGGCGTCAGGCAACTGATTTATATGCCAATTAGAAATCACTTTTCCGTCTTTTAATAAAACCACACCAGGATTAGAACGCACGATCGTTTTCAACAAAATATCATCAGCCATATAAATAGGAAAATCAACTTTTAATGATTTTTTAAAATCAGTAATCATTTGTTTATCAGTATATTTAGTAATAGCGAAAACATTTATATTTTCCTTCAACAGTGGATTTAAAACAGGGAGAAGGTCATTTTTCCAGGATGCTACATAATTCTCTTTCCATGAATAGGTCTTAACAGGAATTGTTTTTTCTACTATTCTGTCAAAAACATTATTATACTGATAGATTTTTCCTACTAACACACTATCCAACTTAAATACAGAATCTCTCTGAATTCTGGTAGTATTCACTACTGATTCATTTAGTTTATAAGCGATAATCATGAATGAAAAGCCAGGATAATTTAAGATATCTTCCGTTTTATCATTACCATCTATATCGGCAACTTCAAAATCACTCACTTTAGTTTTTTCAATAGCTGGTTCGGACTTCATCTGTTCAAGCTTCCATTCAGAGGTAGGATATTTACTATATTCAAGCATATAGGTATCAAAAGGCACTTCAACAATCTCGCCCGACTTTAAATTTGTCATTTTGTAAGCTACAATTTTTACAGCGGCGGCAGCTTCCTTCTCGCTTTTTTTCATTTCTCTTATATTATTGCCAATTTTAAACGGCCTGAAATCTGTGTGTGGCAAATCCCATACAAAATTTGAGAAAGAATAAAAAGTGAAGCCTGCCAAACTAATAGCAAGAATACTATTTCGGGTTACCGGGGTAAAAAGAGTAAATAAATTTTTATTAAATACAATAAATAAAATAGCAGGAACGAGTAAAAATATATCTTTCAAGAAAGAAACTTTAGGTTTCAATTTAATAAAATCACCAAAACAACCACAATCCGTAACCTTCATATTGGTCTCAACATAATCGCCCCATTGAGAAAACGAGAAAAAATTGACTCCTTCGGGAACATACCCAGTGAGGTAAGTAAAACCCGTTAAAAAGGTAAAAAACAAAATAAGCAAGAAAAAAGACCATGCTGTGATTTTTTGATAAATACCAAAAAGCAGCATAATACCCAACACAATCTCAAAAACAATCATGGTTACCGCAAAGACAATGGCATATTCTGCCATAATCGGAAAAATATCGGCCAAAGAACTCAGGGAAGTTTGTGAAAAAGTCACTTTAAACTCTGCAAAATATTGTTCCATTTTATAAGCCGTCCCAAGAGGATCTATGGCTTTCACCCAACCAGAAAAAATAAATAACGCACCACAAAAACTTTGTAGAAAGGTTATTAAAATATTTTTTGATTTTTGCCATAAAAAAAAGACCAAACCTGTCCATATACCACCTGCAATGGCCATATACATTATTATATCTGTAAGTGTCATATATAAGTTTTTACTTTTAAAAAATTAAACTTCTGATTGTTCTGTTATTTTGATAAGGGAGAAGACAGCGTAATTCAGAATATCCTGATAGTTAGCATCAACCCCTTCTGAAACATTTGTTTTACCAAAATTATCTTCAATTTGTTTGATTCGCAATAATTTAGTTAACATGATATCGACTAAAGAACTTAACCTCATTTCTCTCCAGACTTCACCATAATCATGGTTTTTATTGCTCATTAAATGTTTGGCAATGCCGACCTGCTTATTATACAAAGAAACAGCTTCTGAGAGTGAAATATCGAATGGATAATCATCAGGCAATTCAAGTTGAATCAAAGCCATGATACTGTAATTAACCACCGCTTGATATTCCTGTTTAATGGGATCAATAATTTTTTGAGCACCCATAATTTGAATGGTGCGTATTCGTTTTACTTTTATCAGAAGTTGATCAGTCAGGGAAGTTGGTCTTAAAACACGCCAAGAAGTTCCATAATCTAACGTTTTCTGGATAAAAAGTTCCCTACAGGCCAATATTTCAGTGTCGTACTGACTAAGCGTTCTTTCCACGCAAGCAATTTTATAAATTTTTGCAAATATAGGTAATTAGTTGATAATGGTAAGACATTGTTTACTGACAATTGCGCTTATCTTTGTTTTTAAAAAGAATAAATGCTTTATCTGACCTTATCCATTTTGAGTTCTTGCACTTTACTTTGGATGTTTCGCTATTTTTCTGATAAAAATTTAAATATTCAGGGAATAATTACTGTAAACTATATTACTTGTCTTATCTCAACTTTGGTCGTTAATGCTGATACCTTAACTTATCAATCCATGAAAGCTGAAACGTTAAACGTATACGCTATTCTTTTAGGTGGGTTATTTATCCTAACGTTTAACATCATGTCCAAAACGGTAACTCATTTTGGTATTATGATAAGTTCAGTCACTCAAAAAATGTCTCTGATAGCGCCTATAATGATAGGTGTACTGTTTTATGCTGAAAATCTTACTATTTTTCGCATCATAGGAATTATTGCTGCTATGGGTGCCATCGTAGTCATTAATATGCCATTTAATAAGGATCCGGAACAAAAAAGAAAATGGATTTTTTGGCTTTACCCCCTTTTAACATTGCTTTTAAGTTCCATCATTGATGCTGCTTTTTACCTGTTGGGTAAATCCACAGGATCTAAACAATCAGCTTTATTTTTAGCCATACTTTTTGGCACTGCTGCTACGCTGGGGATTTTATTTATGATCATTCATAAAATAAAAAATGGGGTAAAGATACCCTGGCATATTTTACCTTATGGTGTTTTATTGGGCGTTCCTAATTTCATGTCTATTCATTATTTAATGAAAGCTATTGGACAAGGCTGGGATGCAAGTTTGATGTTTCCAATAAATAATGTGGGTATTATTGCCATTTCTATGTTAGGTGCGCTTCTTATCTTTAAAGAAAAGGCAAATAAATATAAATTAATGGGCATAACATTAGCCATTTCAGCAGTACTGCTTATTGCACTTTTTTAAATCAATGGAAAATAATTTTCAATATAAAACCATAAATTCACCTGGATATGGAGAATTTCGTGATCGGGGCAGTAAATTTTTAGCCCATATATTTCCCATAGTAAATGGCGAGGAGGCTGGTAATGCGTTAGAAGAAATCAGGAAATTACATGGAAAGGCAAACCACCATTGTTTTGCCTGGCGTATAGGTCTCGATGGCCTTAAATATAGAGCAAATGACGATGGAGAGCCTTCAGGTACAGCAGGTAAACCTATTTTGGGTCAAATAGATAGTAATGGATTAACTAATGTACTCATTGTGGTTACCCGATATTTCGGTGGTACCCTTCTTGGTACTTCTGGTCTGATAAATGCCTATCGATTAGCGGCAGCTGCTGCCATTGACGATGCTGGTGTTATTGAAAAAGAATTATCAGACTATTATATATTTTATTGTGATTACAGTAAAATGCCCCTTATTATGGACGCAGCAAAAAAATATGAACTTACTATTATAAAACAATCATTTGATTTGAATTGCGAAATTACCATTCAATTTCCAAAATCGAAATGGGAAGGAAAATTACTCTTATTCATTGCCCAGGCATTATCTCTAAGAATGGATCAGGTTAACCCTACCTTACTATTACCTCATTTAAAATGGGAACTTCAAGGAACCTGGTGAAGATTATAGCTTGCTTAACCGCATAGAAACCGTTGAAAATCCGTCTGTCAAACTACATGCATAAACACCAGAGGGGATATCTTTTGTAGGAAACTCAAATCGATTATTGCCTGGATTTAAGTTGATTCTTCTCCTTTCAACTAATCTGCCATTTATATCATATAATTGAAGGTCAAAAATACCACTTAACTCGGTCAAAATATGAATTTGAAGATAATCGGTAAATGGATTTGGGAACGCATTTATTTTTAGTCTTGTGGCGCCTAAACTATGAATGGAGGATGTCTTACAGGCTGTGCTTGAAATAGATCTTACAAAAAATCCAAATTCATTTAAGCCCAATTTCATACTATCTGGAACATCTAACCTCATTTTTAGCACATCATATCCATAAGATTCATCTAACTTACCTTTCAAAGTTATACATCCCGTTTCATTTTGTTTAAAATGACAATCAACGGGATAACAAGAATATTTAAGGGTGACTGGTAAATGTTGCAATGATTTACCAATGGGTAAGGCAGGCATTCCTTTTGGAATTTTAATAGCAAAAGAGTACTCCACAGGAATATGTAAACATAGGCTGTCAACTATTCCCTTTTTAACATTATACCCTGAAAATGCAAAAATACCAGTGGAATCAGCGGGAATAATTACTTGATTACATGGATTGACCTGACCTACAAGATCAGTAAGAAATCCAAACATCATTAACAAGCAATAAATCTTAATTTTCATTGATATAACGATAATTATAAAATGAATATACCTATAAATCTCTAAAAAAGCTAATTTTCCTTTTCAGTTTATCGGAAAAATCAGTTCTCTTTAACAAATCCTCCATTTTCAAATGCATTCTATAATGCCAGTAATTTTTTGGATTCGCAGGAACGTTAATTCTTTCCATAGCAGGATTAGGATTTCTAAGGAATTCGTCCATTCCCAATAAATCTTGCAAAGGAAATACAGCCCAAAGGGATGGCCAATTTAAATGCAAATCGATCACCTTCTCAACTAATTCTGGCGTACAGGTTGCTGGAGCCCCATTCTCACCACCGAGTTGAGACTGATAAAAGTATTGAATTTGATCTCTTTCTGATTCGTCCCACCAACATCTTATCGGCGACATATCGTGCGTTGAAGGACTTACAACAGATAAAAAAGGAATATCACTTTCTTGTAAATAGGGCGTAGAAGGATTTTTACTCATTCTTTGTATTTCAAGGGTGAGTAAACCCAATTCTTTCATTACCCCTGAAACACATGCTGGCACCATGCCCAAATCTTCACCACAGATTAACATATTAGTGGCTTCCTTTATGGCCGGCAATTTTTCCATAGCCTTTTCTCTCCAAAATTCATCCTGCATTTGATAAAAATAAAAATCATGGAGACGCCTTATATTGTATTGCGTGTGATCATTTAAAAATGCAAAGGAATAAGTATCCATTAAATTTATCCTGGGATGAAACGCATTAGGCTGATGTTTATCTTTTATAAACAAAACATCACAAACGAGGCTGAAAAGTATATTTTTGTACGCGTTATATTTTTTTCCAGGTGATGAATTCAAAAATTCTTCTAAATCTTTTTGACAGGCTAAATGTGACTTAAAAGAATACAAACCAATTTGATTTAAGTCAAAAAAAACGGACTTTATTTCAACTACATCTTCAGAAAATAAAGAGGTTAACAATTCAAAAGTCAGGTATGGTTTACAAAACCTATTTTCATCGAAAGTTATACCATAGTTTTTAAAATCCTGACTGACCAAAGGAATAGCTGGATTAAAAACACCCAATAAACCATCCACCTGATTAGCAGGAATTTCCCAAATCCTGAAGAAACCTAAAATGTGATCTATTCTATAAGCACTAAAATATTTTGCTAAAATAATCATCCTATTTTTCCACCAGGCATAATCGTCTTTCGCCATTTCGGACCAGTTATACGTTGGAAAGCCCCAATTTTGTCCCGTAGCTGAGAAAGGATCCGGCGGAGCGCCTGCCTGACCATCCATGTTAAATAGGTGCGGGGAAATCCAGGCATCGGTACTATGTTTAAAAATCCCTATAGGTAAATCACCTTTTAAAATTACCCCCTTGCTTTTAGCATATTGTGAAGCATCTAATAATTGTTTATCTAAGTTAAATTGCAAGAAAAAATAAAAGGCAATATCTAAAAAATGGTCATTGGCCGGATTAATAAAATCTGTAAGAAAGATAGGATTAAAAACGGAATAATTACCCCATTTTGTAAAATCAACGGTCTTATACTTGTCTCGGAAAAAGGAAAAAAGAGCATAAGACGTCAACCAGTTTTCATTTTCATTATAAAAACGGATATACTCAGAGTCATCCTTTAATTGATGCCATTGATTAACAAATATTTTCTTTGCCAAATCAAGTTTACAAGTAAGCACCCGCTCGTAATCAACGGCATCCAATTCATTTAAATCTCTCCTTATATTATCTAATTCCTCAGGCGTAATGATATTTACCCAACCGGAAATGCTTTCAATGTGCAAATAAAGTGGATGGAGAGCAAAAACAGAAATAGCAGCATAAGGATAAGAATCAGTCCAGGTTTGAGAAGATTGGGTATCATTGATTGGTAGTATTTGAATCATTTTGAGACCGGATTGAGCGGCCCAATCTGAAAACAGCATTAAATCATTGAATTCCCCTACGCCGAGACTTTGATTACTTCTAAGGGAAAAGACCGGAATGGCCACGCCGGCTCCCTTCCAATAAGGTGTTGTATAATTAAAATGTATATCATTTAATAAAATATTAACCCTGGTGAGCATGGGTTTTATATCTCTCAAATGCCTGTTTTCGCCACCCTCAAAAGTGACATTATTATCAGGATGTAACCAAACATATTTATATTCAAGATTCCCTGGAAAAATGCTCAAAGAAACTGTTCCCACCCATTCATTATTATCTGACTTATTGGATAATTTAAGGCCATTTAAAGGTTGCCAATGTCCAAGTTTTTCATGATTTCCTAAAACGATAAGTTGGGCACCCTCGTAACAAAAAGGAACTTTTAGATGAAATGTCAACTGAATAAAACCATTTTCATTTAACGCTTCAGGAAATTGACTGGTTTTAGGTAAAACCAAACCTGCGAAGGCATCGGTAAAAAAAGCGTTTTCCTCGCTCCCTTTATCCATCCAGAAATCTCTAACAAAGAAATAGTCAGAAGCTACATCGCTTCTTAAAAATGAGCGTTTCAAAACACCTTCATCTTTCTTAATTTGAAGAAGATTATTTTTCACCACATAACTATACTTAAAATCAAGATCCTTCTCTGAAAAATCAAACGAATTTCCCCAAAAACCGTTTCCTAAATAGTTTAGTGACAAATATTTTATTTCCTCATTAATGCTTCCATATATTTTAAGATATAAATTTTCTCCATTTTTGGTGAAATAGTGAATTTGGAATTGCAGTTTACATGACATTTATAAAGTATTTCCACAAAAATAAGGAGAAACCCATAAAATGCTATTTATTAGATAAAAAACATTTTTTTTAAAGAAAATATTGTAAAAAGTAAATAAACTACTATATTTGCGCACGCGTTGAGGAAAAGACCTGAACAAATTACATTTCGCGGATGTAGCTCAGTTGGTAGAGCGCAACCTTGCCAAGGTTGAGGTCGCAGGTTCGAATCTTGTCATCCGCTCCATTTTTTAACTTAAACGATTAAATCTTCAAAACCTTATGCTGATTATTGATGTAAAAGATAACGAAAGTATCGACCGTGCTTTAAAAAGGTACAAAAGGAAATATAGAGATTCCCAAGTGATGAAAGAATTGCGCAGAAGACAAGAGTTCGTTAAACCCTCTATCACTCGTAGAGCTGAGGTTTTAAAGGCTGTTTACATGGAAGATAAAAAAAGAGAGGTAGAGGATTAATCTTCTTCTTCAAACTTACATAGAAAAAAGAGCCATTTTTATTAAAATGGCTCTTTTTTTATTTCTACCAGGACATTTTTAAAAAATTTCTGGTTTCTAAATTTATATCATAAATTGACCTAAAACTCTATAAGAGTATTAAAACCCAGGACTACTTCAATAAAAATAATACAAATATTTGTTCTAACTGAAGCTCTAAATTATATGATAGACAGAAAAATAAAGACAATTGAGACATCTTTTTCAAAAAATAGAAATCCATTAAAAAAATAAAATGTTCCATAATATTCATAAAAGCTATTAACATCGAAACAGGTTTATTAAGATTGACTATTTGTCAATAAATTAAAAAAAATCCTTGAAAGAGTACCTCACTATATTTTTTTAACTAAATTGTTAAAGGATTAAAAATTTTTTAGTTGAACTCAACCAAAACTTTTATACATGCTCATAAGAAACAAGCTTCTGTTATTAATTTGCGTATTATCTGTTATGATTCTCAACGCACAGAAAACGACTATTGAACCCAGTCTTTTTGAAGAGGAAACTTATTTTCACCCCGTCAAATGGAGAAACATAGGCCCATTCAGAGGAGGCCGATCTGTTACGGCAACAGGCGTTTCAAATGACCCACTCACCTATTATATGGGCACAACGGGCGGTGGCTTATGGAAAACCAGTGATGCAGGTCATAATTGGTTTAATATTTCCGATGGATTTTTTAAAACTGGGTCCGTCGGCGCTGTGGCTGTTGCTGCATCTGATCCAAACATTGTATATTGTGGAATGGGCGAACATGCGCCAAGAGGTGTCATGACTTCTTATGGTGATGGCGTTTACAAATCAACTGACGCGGGTAGAACCTGGACAAAAGTAGGATTAGATAAAACCAGACAAATAGCAAGAATAATCATTCATCCAACAAATCCTGATATTGTATATGTGGCTGCTCAAGGCGCTTTAAACGGTCCAACCCCAGAAAGAGGTATTTATAAAAGCACCGACGGCGGTAAAACCTGGAAAAACACCCTTTTTGTAGATAATGGGACAGGTTGCAATGACCTTTCCATAGATCCAAATAATGCATTGATTATGTACGCTTCCATGTGGGAACACAACCGTTCACCTTGGAAAGTTACCAGTGGCGGACCAGGAAGCGGTCTGTATAAATCGGTCGATGGTGGTGAATCCTGGTTTAAGATACACGCAGGTCTGCCTGATGGAAAAGGTAAAATGGGTATTTCTGTCAGTGGCGCAAATTCTGATGTCGTTTATGCACTTATCGAAGGCGATACTGAAAAAGAGGAAGGAGGACTTTTTGTTTCAAATAATGCAGGTACAAACTGGTCTAAGATTAGCAGTGATCACCGACTCGTTCAACGTGCCTGGTACTATATAGAAGTTTTCGCAGATCCAAATGATGAAAATACCGTTTACGTTTTGGGGCCACCAGCCTTAAGGTCTATTGATGGCGGCAAAACATGGGAAATTTTAAATACTTCACATGGTGATCATCATGATCTTTGGATTAATCCCAAAAATTCAAAGAACATGGTCATCGCAGACGATGGTGGTGCTTCTATAACATTTGACAGAGGGGCAAATTGGACGGAACAACACAATATGCCTACTGCGCAGATGTATCGTATCAATGTTGACAATCAGTTTCCATATAGAGTTTATGGTGGACAACAAGATAATTCTTCTGTTTCAATTGCCTCTCGATCATTAGGCAATTATGGAATTAGCACAAAAGACTGGGCTAGTTCAGCAGGAGGTGAAAGCGCATTTTTAGCCTTTGATCCTGATAATCCTCGTTTTGTAATGGGAGGAAGTTACTTGGGTACGATTGAAATATTAGACACAAAAGCAGGTGCCAGCTCCAATATTATGCCTTCACCTATACAATATCTGGCCCTGGAACCAAAATACATGAAATACAGGTACAATTGGAACGCTCCTATTATATGGTCAAAACATGAATCTAATACCTTCTATCATGGGGCTCAGTTTTTACTTAAAACAAAGGATATGGGCCTATCCTGGGAGGAAGTATCTCCCGATTTAACCAGAAATGATAAAGATAAGCAAGGAAAAGGAGGTGGTCCTTACACCAATGAGATTGTGGGTGCAGAAAATTATGGCACTTTAAGTTATGTGCTAGAATCCCAGCATGAAAAAGGAGTGATTTGGACAGGTAGTGATGACGGATTGGTTCATCTGACCATGGACGGGGGAAAAACATGGAAAAATGTTACCCCACCTACTCTTACGGAATGTCTAATAAACGCAATAGAGGTTTCACCCCACAACAAGGCCATTGCTTACATAGCAGCAACCCGTTACAAATTTAATGATTTTAAACCCTATCTGTTTAAGACCACAAACTATGGAAAAACCTGGACAAATATTTCCAGTGGTATTCCAGATGGTGCATATACCCGGGTAGTCCGTGAAGATGATAAGTTACCAGGATTATTATTCGCAGGAACAGAAACAGGCCTTTATATTTCAAGAAATGGAGGGACAAGTTGGAAACCTTTTACCTTGAATTTCCCCGTTGTACCCGTCACAGATTTGATGATAAAACATGGTGATTTAATTGCAGCAACCGCTGGACGCTCTTTCTGGATTTTAGATGATCTGGAGGTAATCAGAAATTATAATGTCAGTGATTCCACTAAAATGAATCTATATCCTATAGAAGATACTTATCAGGTGAATGGTGGGAGTAAATTAAATGAACCTGGAAATGATGCCAGTGGAACCGACCTTAAGGAGGGCGTCAATCCTTCTACCGGGGTGGTGATTTACTATCATCTGCCACAAGATGAAAGTACTAATCCATTGGAAAAAGTAAAACTGAATAT
>Ga0209550_10000509_pt1 | contig 36795 bp, 36 predicted proteins | sample LauGreSuBDMM15SN_2_FD_187567 | JGI IMG/M metagenome (GOLD analysis project Ga0209550, IMG submission 187567) | Freshwater lake microbial communities from Lake Michigan, USA - Su13.BD.MM15.SN (SPAdes) (version 5) | ecosystem: Environmental > Aquatic > Freshwater > Lake | place: Lake Michigan... | reverse complement strand
ATGACATTGAAACCTTGTTTGGCTTGGTAGCTCAGTTGGTACGAGCGAACGACTGAAAATCGTTAGGTCGCCGGTTCGATCCCGGCCCAAGCCACACTAGAGTTCTAGATAGACGCCAAATTATTTTCTTTTTGCTCAGAATCTCTTTGTGCTAATCTTAAATATAGGAATACCAGAGGCACCAAAATAATCGATCTGTGCCTGAATGAAGTTCCCAAGTTAACTTCAACAATTGCGCTAAATAAGATTTCTCCCCCAAGAAAAAGTAGCGCAAAGAGAATCTGAGGATCATGAAGGAATCTAGTTTTTCGAAATCTTACAAACTGAAATGCTACTAATCCATAAAAAATCCACCAAAGTGGTGATTCTAAAGATGCGACGCCAATCGCAAATCCAGGATCACCAATAAATGGTATTGGTCCAAAAAGAAATAAGAAAGATGGAAGTATCAGTGAAAACGGATTGTTAATCGTGCCCGGTTCAAGTAGATGACTATTAATTGAGGCGGTTTTGGAACCCACTTCTCTATCCGCACTCATTAGCCCTAACCGAACTTTATTGTCCCACATATCAATAATTTTCTTATCAAAGTGGGTGGTTTTTGCTATCTTGCTTAGGTTTCCTTGGGGGTTGTTAATCAAATAGGAATGAATAGAAATCAAAGTAAAATCTCCGTGGAAAGTGATGAGTTCTTTGGTTGCCAATGTTTCCGCCTTGGTTTCCGTTTCTCTCGTATCAACATAGATTCTGCTGATCGAGTCCCCCGACCTTTCGCTCGTTGCTTTGATATCACTTTTAAGAATGAAATCCACCGCATAGGATGAAGTGGTGCTCATAAATGTAAGGAGTGGAACTAATACACCTGCAAATAGTATTTTAACATTATTACGTCTTTGTCCTATGATAGTGAAAATTACTAAACTCAAAGTTAGGGCTGTCAGTAAACATGCCCATAAATAAGTTTTTGTTGCAATTAAGCCATAAGATCCTAAAAATAGTAACAGTGACCCGTGCACAGCCTTACCTTTTTTCATGTAATTTAAACCTACAAAGAAAAAGGTGAGCTCTGCAATAATAAAGGTTTCACGCAAACCAGTAGAGGTCCATAGAAAAATTGATGGGATAAGGAAAGCTAGAAAAATAATATTCTGAGAGAATTTTCCTATAGGTTGAAAATCTCTTTTCATGTTTAAAAGTAAGTACAAACTCAATGTTATTAACATTACAGAAAGGGATCGAATCGAAAGATAATCGGGCACTCCTACTACATTAAGAATTTTGGCAGGCAAGTATGCTAACCAAAGAAAAATTGTTGGAGCGGTAATCCATCCACTTCCCGATTGTGGGTTTATTACACTTGAATTTATGTATAGATGATTGAAAGTATACAAATACTCTACTTCATCTGGAGCTAGAGCATAAAACCGTCCGATGGAGGCTGCAAAAAAAATATGGCTAATAGCAAATAATCCTAGCCAGCGATTCCGGAGGATAACGCGCTTAATTCTCTGTAGGTTCATATCAAGTTAGGCACTGCGAGTTGTAGCTATAATTTTTAAATTGAATTAGCTCGTCATCTCGAGCAGATTGAATTGCTTCTGATATCGAAATGGGAAGATGATCCGCTATTAATTCACCATTGAACCCACTATCGCAGTTAGTGCAGAATTGCCCATCCATCCGGTAGGAAATGATTGTTTTTTCAACTAATGCTAAATAGCCATGCGCAACTCCCGTTGGAATGAAGATAGATGAAGGTCTACTCTCATCTAATTCCACTATCTGTAAATTGCAAAACGTCTCAGAGTTTTCTCTCATGTCGAAAAGAAAATCAATAGCCTTTCCTTGCACTATTGAAATAATTTTAGAGACAGCATGTGGAGTGCCTTGAAAATGCATACCTCTGAAAACATTCTTTTTTGACTCAGTGAAGAAATGTTCATACGTGTTAAAAGGTATTGGTAACGATTCTAAGTCTCCTGCTGTGTATGCCTTGAAGAGGCGACCTCTTAAATCTGAGTATGTGGGCATTTGCCATACATATACTCCCTTTACATCTCCTATGAATGGGCTGTGAGAAGTGTTACCAATCTTCATTTAGGCTCCCAACCCATGGAGTTTATTCAGGACTGCATTCTGTCATAAATTTCCAGATATTTGTCGACAGATTTCTCCATGTCGAAGTGTCGCATTGCAAGCTCTCGACAGCGAGTTGGTGTCTCTGGATCATTAAGCAAGAGGATGATTTGTTCTGCAACGGTTTGTAAGGAGTCACTTTGGTCAATTACTATTCCGGTTTGTGTGCTCATAAGCATTTGGTCTAAGTCTCCGATCCCGTTGCTCACAATTACGGGTCTGCCTGAAGCCAAGAACTCACCAATTTTAGTTGGGACTGCTGCAGCTAAAGTGTTCAAATTATCCTGTTTACAAATGGCGATTCCAAAGTGAGACTCGTTGACAAATCTTGGCATCTCAGAGTGGGTCACACTAACAATTACGTCTTCACCTACTCCTAGCGTCTCAGTTGGAGCTTCACTAGCTCGTGCCCAAATGATTTTCAAATCAACCGTTTTCTTTATTTCGTCAAGCACTTGTTTCGTTCTTTTAATGTCATAGTAATTATTAAAAGTTCCAGATAATAGGCATGTGATCTGCCCTTTAGGCATTGATGCAGTTAAGAATCTTTTGGTTTGCACAGATGTAGCAATCACTTCCCTAATCTCGGGGATTCTCTTATGCCTTTGTTGAAGTATTGGAACCACAGCAGCTGTTAAAGTTGTCATCGCATCTGAATTTCTTGCGGATACATTCTCAAGTGCTCTAGCACCTCGTGTTGTAAAGCTGTTCCATCCCGTCGTACCAATCAGCGACCGTTGATCTGACCATAAACTCCGAACATCCCACAGAACGGGAGCCTCTACATGACTCCAAATTGCGGCGGCAGTTGGAATATCACTTCTGCCATGAAGGACTAGAGATTTCGGGATACAACGACGTAAGGAGTCTAACCGCATAACTCCAGCAGCTGCTCCTTGTTTGCCAAATTCCCTGGGGGTCCAATGAACTCCAGCTGCCAACATAAGTTCAACAAGATTGTTTTGTGGTTTGGTTTTTTCAAAAGAGATGAGACAAACCTTTTTCCCTTTTTTTGCTAAACCAAGAATTAATGGGGTGATTTGACTTGACCCAACTCCCTCTTGAATTGAATCGACCGAAAGATATGTGACTTCAAATTTGTCGTTACTCATAAAACGCTTTCGAACAAGTTATCCCATGCTTCCAATACTTTCTTTTCAGAATGTGTATCCCAAATATACTGCTGCCCTCGTTCAACAGACTCTCGACGCAATTCTACCGAATTTTTCCATTGCTTTAACTTATTGATCCAATCATCTGAATTTTCACAAATTCCATCAATTCCTACTGACGTCATCACCCGTCTGTAAGCCAAAGATGGCGAAGTAAGTGCTGGTAATCCAAGCCGCCACATCATTAGCAGTCGGTTTTCAGCTTTAAGTGGATTTAGTCTTCCAGATGGATCTAGGGGAAGGACCGCAAGATCTGACCTTTTTGCAGCTTCAACAACTGCATCTAATTCCCACTCTGTAATCCTAAAATTATCACCGAGATTTTTTGGGATGTTTCCAAGAATTTTAATTGTATCTTGATAGAAATACTTACCAAGAAACTGTGGGAACTGGAGATCAGTGATGATCTCGAGTGTTACTGGTTGAGATTTTGTTAAAGCTAGAAGTGGTTTCTCCAACATTAACAACCCTTTTGCAGTGAAAGGTAAGCCCTCCCACATCAACGAAAACTTCTGATATTCTCCTTGATTCATTTTAAAGGGTATCATTGGAAACTCTTCATGAAAATCCAAAATTGCATGTGTATTGCTACAAAAAGGAATAATCGTTTCTCGTTGCTCAAAAGTTTCACAAACAACTGCATCCGCTAGACCGCAAGCTTCTCTAAGAATTTTTCGATATGGCTTTAGGCTTCCAGAATTTTGTCCCGTTACAACTTTCCCGATGCCGCGCGTCCAGTCTTTCCACAAGAACTCACTACCCAAGTAACCATCTACTAAATCAAGAAGCAGGGGTACCCTAGATTTTCTTTCTGACCAATAGGTTAGGTCAGCTCGCGTAGTGAGAAATAGGGCATCGTGTTTTTTTGATAAATCCAACACAATTTGATGTCCACGTTTATTGGCCCAATAAACGAGCCGACGTCTATCAGCAGGATGTTCTAGTCCCACGCTATTCGGAATATACCCAATTTTGAGCTTCGACATTCATAAAGTCTAGCGGAGCGATCTGATTCTATCTCTCAGCTCCCCAGTGGGCGACCATCCTAAAGATAGAAGCTGTGTACGCAAATCTGCTACTACGACCTTTTCGTGTCCAGGTATCTCCTGAGAGAAATCTAGGAGGGATTGATCCAATCCAATTTCTGCACAGATAATCTCCGAAAATTCTTTTACGCTTGTTCCAACTCCAGTACCAATGTCAACAAAGTGGTTCAACTTATTTTCTACTGCGAAATAGATTGCAGAAGCAGCATCCTCCGAGTGAATCCAATCCATTTTATAGTTTGGAGTTAGTATTGAAAATTTCTCTCCTTTACTTAATTTTGAAATCAAGCTAGGAACAAATCTCTCCATTTTTTCGTTTTGCCCAAACGCCTGAAAGATTCTAACCCAGTGAGTCTTTTTTCCATATTCCTCTCCAAGCTCCCATAAGCCTAACCCCGTTTCAATCTTCGATTTTGAGTAAAGATCCACAGGCAATAAGGCAGAGGTTTCTGAATCACATAGACCGGGAGATCTTCCATACTCACTCATTGTTCCAAGTCCAATAAATGTCTGCACATCCAGCTCAAAACATAACTTTGCAAAACTCAAAGTTGCATCTCGGTAAGCAATATTTGATTCATTTGTCCAAAACTTCCCATGCTCAGTATCCCATGCAGTAGACAAGACCACATCAGGACGCGCAATTGTAATGGCATCTCGTAAAGTCTCTACCTTGAAAAGATCTGCATACACTACTTCATAAATAAATTTTGGACTTTTTCTCCTAGAGAACGAAACAACTTCCCACCCCATTTGAGTAAAATGTTTAGCAATTGGAGCACCAAGAAACCCACCTGCCCCGAGTATTGCAATTTTTGGCATAGCTCAGAATCTCATCTTTCCAATAACCTAGAGACCCAGCATACTCAATTAAGTCAAGCGATGTGCCTTGGCCCTCTAAATTAGATGAGTTAATAGCCATATCTTTATTCAAGTTTAATTAAGTTTTGCCTCTTAACTCAAGTTTCAAGCAATACTGTGACATGACCATATTAATACTGAATTTTTATCACTTAGAATTTACCGAAGAGTCAAAGAAATTACATGCCAATAAAATTCCACGTTTGTAAAATTTTATTGACTTTCCATCATAACCATCTCACGAAGTACGCTTGATAGTGTGCGAGTTGGCTTCCAGCCAAGAGTCTCAGCTAAAGCGATATCTCCAACAACCGAAAGAGACTTTTCTGAATGTGATCTTGGGTTCTTGGAAACTATAACTGGTCGATACTTTGGCAAGTAAACTTCAAAATAGTCATTAATTATGTCACCCACCGAGATTAGTTTTCCAGAAGCTAGGACCAGATCTCTTGTATAATCTTGGTTTGCCAATAATTGGAGTCCCTCGACAGTGTCAAGTGCCGAATGCCAGTCGCCTTCAATCTTTTCATCTCTGACCTCAATAAAATTTTGTTTACCCAACTCAAACTTTGCAATTTGTTTAGCTAAATCTCTAAATAAAAAGCCTTCTTTCCGTAGTTTTGATTCATGATTAAAGAGAATCACCATTTTTAGAGATAATCCTGTTCTTTCACGTTCTGTAATTAGAATGTTCCAAGCCTCTGCTTTAGTTTTCCCGTAATAATCTAGCGGATTAGTAGCAGTAGATTCATTTATCACTAATGTTGAATCCAGCGGTGTATACATACGACTTGAACCCGCGACAATAATTTGTGCTTTAGCATTTGTCGCAACGACAGCTTCTATAAGGTTTCTTGTAATTGTCACGTGAGTTTTGTATGTTGATTCGCGATTCTCGGCCCAAGTTGCTGAACCCATAATGTGGCTTGGTCCGTGAACCGCGGCGAGGTGGAAGATTGTGTCTGGATTGATAGTGGCAATAGAATTTAGACAGTCTTCAAAATTGCTTAAGTCAACATTGAACTCTAAGGGACTTTCAAGCGATGCACATGAATCTGAACCTAAGGCAACATTGGTCACTGGCCGCCCAAAACTAAAGACCTCTATATCTTGTTGTTTAAGTAACTGAGTGAGCAAGGTTCCATCTTGTCCTTTTCCTCCAGTAATTAAGACTCTCTTCAAGAATGACTCCTGTAATCTCGCTGTTGAGTATGATAGCCAAGTACCGTAAAAAACAGGAATAGTTGAGGGTTATCTAATGTCAATTGTCTCGATTTGTCGAGTGTGTCAGGCTCGTGCATTTGACGAAATAATTAATCTAGGCAGTCAGCCACTTTCTGGAGTATTTCCGCAGAGTGACGCGGAAATTATCTCTTCAGGTGACCTACAACTTTTACGCTGTTCGAAGTGTGGGCTTGTGCAACTTGGATCAAGTTTCTCCAGTGAGGAAATGTATGGGGAAAATTACGGTTATAGAAGTGGCTTGAATTCCACAATGGTAAACCATCTTGAGAGAATTGCAAAAGGTCTGGTTCGAAAAATAGATTTCAACGATGGAGATGTGATCTGTGATATTGGGTCAAATGATGGAACATTTCTAAATAACTTCCAGGGTTCAAGTTTTGAACTTATTGGAATCGATCCGACGGCTGAAAAGTATCGAGATTATTACTCATCTGATGTTGTGGTTGTTTCGAAATTCTTCAGCAAAGAAAGTTACTTCAATCATCAAAGTAGAGAAGCGAAACTCGTAACTTCAATTGCGATGTTCTATGATTTAGAGGATCCTGTAGGTTTTGCACGCCAAATAAATGATGTGCTATGTGAAGACGGATATTGGTTGATTGAAATGAGCTATGCGCCGTGGATGCAGAGCTCAGGAGCGTATGACACTATTTGCCATGAACACCTTGAGTACTACTCGCTTACGGACCTAATCAATATCTTGAAGTTGTCTGGTTTTTACATTCAAGATGTAAGCACAAATGCGATTAATGGTGGTTCAATCACTGTGTTAGCACGAAAAATTTCACAAGCTTCCAAAAATACACCAAGTGAATATTTCGCTTGGTTATTGGCTCAGGAGACGCAAAATCGAGTGAATACCGTCGAAGCATGGACTAATTTTGCAAGAACCGTTGAGGCTAGAAGAGATTCATTGAGAAGTTTAGTGTTTGAAATTACTCAAGCCGGCAAGACAATCTATGGATTAGGGGCTTCAACAAAAGGAAATGTTCTTTTAAATTACTCAAATCTAGATAAATCTGTTCTACCACTTATCGGAGAAGTTAATCCATACAAATTTGGTAGGGTTACACCTGGATCTCACATCCCAATCGTTCCTGAAGAAGAAATCTTGAAAATGTGTCCCGATTACTTGCTATTCCTACCCTGGCACTTCAGAGAAAATGCTATTCAGAAATACTCCAAGTTTTTAACTAGTGGTGGGCGCTTCATCTTTCCACTTCCTTCTGTTGAAGTTCTTGGATATTAAGCATCTTCCTTGTCAGACTTTTAGATGAGTATTATTTGGGATGGGATGTCCAAACACAATGATTTGAGATACTCGTGAATAGCCTTTACAGTTCACGCTGATTGATTAATAGCAGTAAAAAATTATTTGATAAGAGGAGGTCAAAGAGTTGCATTAGAGAGAAATAGGTACAAAAATAGAGAAAAGTCTAAGTTACTTACTGCTGGCAAGGTTTGCTTCTACTCACTTCAAAACTAGCTCAATATAAATGGTGTCATTAGTAATACTCCTTCGACTCACGGCATAATTTAATCTTTCTGCCCATCTCCCCTCATAATTGTGCAATACTAAGATTCCTTCTAGCATTTTAAGAGTGGGTGTTCGAGTAAAATGATTGCACTTAAATCTTTTTTAGGGGGCGATTAATTGATATTGAGAAGAATTGGTGGGTTGCAAAAGGGCATCGAAATTGGTCCTCTATCTATTTTCCTTACTCCTAGTTGGTTTCAAAAAATTGAGATGTTCAAAATTCAATTTGCCTACGGGCAACGTGAAATTCTTCTTGATTATATGGGCCTAAGTCGAACGACCTTATTGATGGGGATACTCCAGCATGGTTTGACTTATGGACATGATTCTTCAGAAGTTTTGACGCCTCGATTTCCAAAATTCGAACGGAGCCCGCTTTGGGTATATTCGGAGAGTAGAGCGAGATCACTTGCTGAGCTTGGGCATACGAATGTTAAAGCGATTGGGGCACCGTGGCTATATCTGCCCCCAATTCCAAAGTCTTTTGAAGTTGGGCGAAATTCGGATAGATATGTCGTTTTCCCAATTCACACATCGCTAAGCGTTGATGCCTCTCCTGACGAGAATGAAATCCGAAGAAAAATCAGAATTTGGAAGTCAATTTCTGGCGATAGCCCGATTACTGTTTGCCTATATTGGTCTGACTATCTGGAATGGAGTTGGCGAAGAATTGCAAAAAGTGAAGGAGTTGATGTAACCGTACTTGGTATTCCTGAAACAGCTCCCGTATATTGGTCACCACACTCAGCAAGAATTGATTTTTTAGTAAATTTAAGAAATCTTCTCAATGAAAATTCTCATGCAATTTTTGAAACTTTTACAAGTGCAATTTTCTATGCAATTGAAACTGGGACAGCAGTTGGATACTTTCCCGAAACTCAAACTGAATCCGAATCCCAATTACACCTAGAAGCTGACCGTTGGTTCTCAAAGGAAATTCCAGGAATAATTGGGGAATTTGTAGAGGCAAGCACTCTTCTTGATCGCAACAATGGCATTCTAGGAGTTGAATCCCTCCGTTCGCCAAGCGAATTGAGAGATTTACTTAATTATGAAGTTGGCGTAGTACCGAGGGTGGATGTTGAAAGCAATTAGCTCAATTTGCTTGGGTCAGTGCTCGGATACAACTTGGCGAATGCTGTGAAGTAGATCGTGGCAAAAGTGCTTTTCAGTAGAAGTTTCCTCAAAAGATATTAAATTCCTGCAAAAACTGATTTCTAATTCTCATTAATCTCGTCCTGTAGTACTGTTTACGTATGGACGAACATGGAAATGTAGCCAAGTACTATTCTCATTTCTATAGCCAGATGATAGGCATGGAATCAACTGGGTTACTGGCACTTCTTTGGAAATTTCCACACAAGTTGATGGAGAAACCTTTCAAAACAAATGAAGGATATAGAATTCTTGAGCTCGGAGCAGGTCAAGGAGAGCATATTCAGTTTGTAGTTGACAACTACTCTGAATATGTTGCTTTAGATCTCGATGTAGAAAGACTACATAAAATTAGCAGCACAACCAAAGAACGACTATCCCTACACTGTGGTGATGCGACAACCTTAGATTTCTCTGATCGTACTTTTGATCGCATAATTGCAACTTGTTTACTCGCTCACTTAAAGGAACCTGAAGCCGCTTTGCATGAGTGGCGAAGAGTGCTAAAACCCTCTGGCAGAATTACAATCTACGTACCTTGTGAGCCTGGTTTAGCACTGAGGGTATTCCGAAGTTTGTTTACTAAACCGAAGGCAGCAAAACTTGGCTTTCAAGGATACGACTTATTTATTGCCCGAGATCACTTGAACTCAGCAGCAAATTTGCGTGTACTACTAGCACACGTATTTAAGGGGGATAACATTAGTTATCACTTCATACCCTTCAAATTTAGATCTTGGTACCTAAATCTTTTCTTTGTTGTGCAAATTTCAAAACTAGGAGACTAATCTCGCTTCGACTCAGCGAAATGCCTTGAAAATCCCCAGACGGTAACGCGAAACATAGCCTCCAGGACAATTCTGGAGCTCATTTTGCTCTCTCCTTTGGTTCGATCCAGAAATGTTATCGGTACTTCAAAAATATTTGCCCCGGCTTGAGCTGATTTGATAGCCATTTCTATTTGAAAACAATACCCCTCGCTCTCTATTTGATTCAAATCCAACTTTTGCAAGAGCGTTGCTCGATAAATTCGAAAGCCAGCTGTCAAATCTCGAATTGAGCTGCCAAGAAGGTAGCTTGCATATTTATTGGCTCCCTTTGAGAGCATTTTTCTCAAAATCGTCCACTGCGCCACCGCGCCACCCTCAATCCAACGCGAGCCAATTAGTAAGTCAATCTCTGGAAATTCTCTAACTTTCTCTAGCATTCGAACTAAATCAGATGGGGAATGTGAACCATCAGCATCCATTTCTGCGATACGCGTGTAGCCTTTTTTCAGACCCCAAACAAATCCGGCGACATATGCTGCGCCTAGTCCCTTCTTCTCTTGACGGTGAAGAACACTTAGGCGTTTATTATTTCTAGCAATCTGATTACAAATTTCACCTGTCCCGTCTGGCGAGTTGTCATCTACAATCAAAATATCCAGGTCTGTTGTGGAAGACAATACTGAATCGATTAAAGCTGGTACAGCCTCAGCTTCATTGTAAGTTGGAATAACTAGAAGACAACTATTCATTTAAATTCACCAGTACAACTCCTTTGTACTTTAAAGAATGAGGAAATTAGTCAATCGAATATCGGCAATCTAAAGCAAAAAATGTTGACACTCTTTTCATATAGACAAACAATACCTGAATTGAACACTCATTTCGATTATCCATGAAATCTAAAGCCAAGAAATCAACCTAGCAATAACACCAAAAAATATGCCTTCTGGGAGTCCACCGGCATAAGGAATTCGCCATGCCGAAGTGAAAAATAAGCTAAAAAATACAAATAATAAGTTTTTGGCCAAAGAATTCCCAAAAAATCGCAAATCCGTGCTTCGAGAGGTTTCCAAAACCCAAACTAGGGTGACGAGGGTTCCAAAGATGTGTATCCATCGTCCCCAATCTAGACCAACTAAGAAAATTGGGAGAACCGAGAGAAAGAAACAAAACACTAGTGGATACCGTCTTTTTAACCATCCATTTAAAAGAAAAGGGAACAAGGCAAATAAGATAACTGGTAGATAATAACTAAACTTACTTTCTATGACCAGAGAATATAAAGTATCGGGAATGTTGGGCGACACGCTGCTCACGGAGTAAATCGTTCCGCTACATATCTTTGAATCAAGTCCTTTTTGAACCAAAGTGTCACAAATAGCCCGCGCAACTTCGCTGCTGCTATTTAGTTGGAATATGAAACTTCCTAATAAGGAAAGTACGCTAATCACTGTGAAGTATAGAGATATAATCTTGAAATTGACTGAACTTAGAATTCCATCTTTTCGCAACAGAAATGTAAAGTACAACGTTGGAATAAGAAATATTATACTTGCTTCCCATGAAAATGCAGATAATAAATAGAGAGATGCGATCGGCAAAAAGTGCATCCAAGTGAATTTACCAAGTTGATTCATTCGAACTAAGAGACCTAAGAAAGTAAAGGCGATTATCTCTTTTCTAAATGCCCCACCGGTATCAAGAAAGTCAAACATGATAAACACTGGGCTCAAAGCAATCATCCAAAGATATCTGTTATTAACACTTCTTAGTATTTTGATTATCGTAAGCACATAAATGAAATAGAGGAGGATTTGTTCACAATATGTCAACCAAAGTAGACTGAGGTTGGTTAATTCACTTAAAAATAGAAGTAGCTGACCATTTAGGCCGCGGCCCGAGTATCCGCCAGCATAATTTATAAGCCAATCGCCAGTTAAGTATGGATTTCCCCCGGCAAAAATCTCACTTGAGTACCTTATGATGCTGTAGAAAAGAGAGAAAAGTAATATTATGGAAACCATGTTCAAAGAAAATTTATTAAATTTAATTTCCTTTAAGTCCAAATCAGTCCCTGCAGCTTCATTACTTAAATTTCTTGGATTAGCCACAATCCAAATCGTAGCAAGATAAAGAGTCTTATTCCAGTATCAACGAATGCAGCTGTTTAAATAGGGTGGTGCTCAGCACTGCATAGTTTTTCAGACGGTGTATTTCCACAAATTTAGATCAATTTCTAGATAATCTAGCTTGACTAACTTATTGAAGTTGCAAGGCAATGGGTTTAGGCAAACATTTAAGATAATAGGATCTGGTCTTGATGCACTGGGAATAGGCTTAGGTTAGGAAATCTCTTGAAAAAGATGCCAGGTAGTAGGAAAAAATTTAGGTTTTTGGGCGATAGTTGAATTAGAATTCTGAAGTTGGGAAAGATAAATTCTTCGGAAACGAGCTAACACTTACTCTCAAACGTGAATTGGAAGAAAATTTGACAAAACTATTAACTCTTTTGACCAAAATTTGCGAGCAAAGGACTTAGATGAAACTTCAAAATAGAATTGGACAATTGAAAACAAATCTAATTAGAACTTCAATGCGAAAATTGATGAAACCGTTCTTGAAATATTTTTACGATACGTATTATGTAATGGGCTCACCCGATAGGCTCAGAGTGGGGGAACGTTCAGCACTTGCAAATACTCTTTTTAATCTGTCTAGCGGATATGTGACGGTTGGTAACCGTACGATATTTGGACAAGGCGTAATGGTTATCACTGGCCGGCATGAATTCAGGAATGGCAAGAGAATTTCTTTGGATCCTCTGGACGATGATGGTTCATGGGGTGGGAATGCAGAGGTTCCCAAGGAGGGTTTCGATGTTTCGATAGGGAATGGGGTCTTTATCGCATCAGGGGTAGTAATTCTAGGCCCCTGTGTAATTGGTGACAATTGCATCGTAGCTGCAGGTGCAGTAGTAACCAAGAGTTTTCCAGACTACTCAGTTATTGGAGGTGTTCCTGCAAGAGTAATCGGAGATACGCGAGATAGGTAATAAATAAATTTGACTAGTGAAGTGATACTCTTAAATTATGCTTAGGGAAGTGGTTAAAGTTTGAAAAGCCCAATAATGGCAATCCAGGGTGGGCTTGGCAATCAGTTATCACAGTGGTATTACGCACACACAATTTCTCCTAATTCTTCCTTCCGAATTGACCCCCTTTACAAGATGACAGGAACAGAGCTTCGCAGTTTTGAACTGCAACCACTGATAAATACTTGTCCTCACCTTGAAGGCGGGGAGGGTAAAAACTTTATTGCAGTACAAACTAGAAAATACTTTGAAATTTTAGATAAATCGTGGGAGTACAAGAGTCTGCGAAGATTAGTTGAAAAGTTAGGATACTTCCGAGAAGATCCCAGGCTTGATCAAAGTCAAAGCACAAAAAAATTAAAGGTGATCCGTTATGCAAAGGGTTATTTCCAAAAGCAGGAGGCGATTGAGAAGGTTTTTGACTGTGTAGTAGACGAGCTCATGCCTTTACTTAACAATACCTTAGTAAAAATCAAGGAGAGGTTTCAAATTCCTCCCAACTATACGGTAATCCATGTAAGACGTAGTGACTACGATGCCGCAGAATTCACTCCAATTATTATTGGCACGCTGAGTGATGAATATTTCATTCAAGGTTTAAAAGGAATCGATACCTCCAACTTGATATTGTTAACGGAAAATTATCAGGATGTGTCTGGCTTGGTGAAAACCCTCAACCCCTGCATGGTTCTAGATAAGTCAGATACAAACCCCTGGGAGACATTGGCAATCATGTATGGGGCTACCAAATTTGTAGGCGCGAATAGCAGTCTCTCCTGGTGGGGTGCTCGACTTTGCTATTCGAACGGCGGAGATGTATGGCTACCCTCGGATTGGTCTTTCTGGAATAACATAGATAACTCGGATTACCACTTCTCGGGTAGTAATATTGCAAAGGTGTATTGGGTCCAAAATTCCTTACTTTCTTAAATCGCGAAATTTTAGAAAAATTCTTAGTTGGAGGTGACCATTATTGATCAGATGCCACTAATCCATCGCATTCCGTTTTGGTTCTCATGGAATGGTTATCGTGGGTCGCAGTTTGTCTGGCCTTTATTCGAATTTCTTAGGAAAATGCCCGATACAAAAAAGGTTCGACTCCCAAACACTTTCCCACTCTTTATGAAAGAAAGGGACTGGATTTCGAAGACAATTTATCAAGGGACTTATGAGCGCCCATTACTTCACTTTTTAAACTCTTTAGTTGTGTCAGACCTAGTTGTTGATGTTGGCGCAAACATTGGAGTAACTCTTTGGCATGGATTGCGGAACGGCCAAGCGGATTCAGAATTTTTCGCTTTTGAACCTTCCAAACAATGTATTGAAGATTTGAAATGGTCCACATCATTTTTGAAAAATAAAGGGAGTGTACTTCCGTATGCAATCGGTGATTTGGATGGAATTCAAACTTTATATGGTGTTGAAAATGAAGCACACTCCGGGGGAGCTTCATTCATTTCACATTCTGGATTGCGGGGTGCCACAGCAATTGTTGAGGTCCGAAAACTAGATTCTCTTAGGGTAAGTCATTTCGGTGGGTTACCTGTTTCTTTACTAAAAATAGATACAGAGGGATACGAAAGTTTTGTAATTGCAGGTGCAAATGAGTTATTGAGTTCCGGCATGGTTGAAATTGTCATTATGGAAGTGAGTCCGAACTTTGGTGACATTTCATTTTTAAGAGATGTTGAGGAATTACTTGGCGAAAAATATCTATGGTTTTCACTTGAAGAATCAGGCCGGGTTAAACGCAAACCACTTCTCCACAGAATTTCAGTTGAAGAGTCTTTGGGAATGACTACTCAATGGAATTTAGTTCTTGTGAGAAACGATATTTTTGATGAATACTGCAGCAAGCAAATACCAATTTTCCTTAAGGGCAAAATAAATGAATAAAATTCATTTTTGTCCATCGCTTTTTGATGCAAGTAAGTAGAACCTCGTTCCATAATTCGCAATAATCTTGCTTAGCATAATATCAATAAGTTTAGTGAAACTAAATGCGAATGCAGAAAACGATACAATTGACGATTTGGTCCCAAACCTTGATGCCGGCCAAAGAGGTTCATTTACTATAAATTTTTGGAGACTTAATCCATTAATTTTGAGTGCTCTCACAATTGACTTTCTGGTTGCAAGAGACACATGGTAGGGAGGAAATTCAGAGGGCTTTTTTGAAAGTAACTTCGCTTTGATGGAAAGTAATGTGTTGGAGATTGTTAGTGATCCCTCTAGAGGCCCTTGAATAATCAATAGGCCCTTTGAAGAAAGTGCACTTTCCACCTGACTCAGAACATCCAATGGATCACATAAGTGTTCTAAGACGTCACCCAAAAAAATAAAGTCGAATTCTTTACCACTAGTAAGAAGCTCTTCTGGTGATAATACTGGGCAACCGCTCTTCAAGGCAGCCTTCTCTCGTGTTGTTGCCTCGACTTCAACACCATTCGCCTTATACCCAAGTTCGGATGCAAGAAGTAGAACTTCTGCATTTGCCCCACATCCATAGTCTAAAAATTCTCTATTGCCTTGTATATTGTACTCTTGCAGAGTCTCTTGAAGTTCTAAGAATCTATTGAAAACTACTTGTTCGTTAAGATTAAATTCAGGATTTACGTCCTCAATATACGACGCTGAGTAGAGATTTTCTATTTCTCCATCTTCTAGTTTAGGAAATAGCGAGTAAGCCTTACAATCATAACATCTAAAGTAACTGTGAATTTTATAGAACTTTATCGAACGACGTCTTTGTGACATCGAAATTCTCTGTGAGTTACATAAAAAACATGCTTTAATGTTTGGGCTTGGGTGTGGTTTGAGGCTCATGTATAAATACTAGGGTGTTGATTATCAAAAAGTAATAATTATGCGGGCTAAAAGGCAATTCTGGGTAAACTTGACAGTAGGATTGATTGTTCCTCCTGCTTCGGGCAGTCGGTCAGAAATCGGAATCGGAGAAAGTGCTTTTGAATTCATGCCAGTCTTGTCAATTGCTACCACGATATCGATGGGAAAACTTGATTCCTGAATCGCATAGCGCACCATGAGAGTCGCTATTCTAGGTGCCCATGGATTTATAGGTAGAAATCTAGGTTATAAGCTTCATGCTCTTGGGCATGAAGTTACAGGTTATGTGCTCAATCATGATTTAAGTTGTAGTAACCAATTCAAATGTGAGTCTGTTTTGGAACTTCTCAATACTCCTTCAAATGATCTAAAATTTTATGATGTGACGATAAATCTAGCAGCGCGCCGCGCTACAAATTTGCAACCATATACTCAAGAACAAGTATCTAAATTCACATTTGAAATTCCTAAAGAATACATCTTGAGAACTGCAGGTCCCAAATCGCTAGTAATTAACTCATCAACTTATATTCAAAATTTTGAAGGAATACCCGGGCGTACAGTAGATAGCTACGGGGCCGCTAAGGAAAAACTCTCTACATTTCTTGCCCATGATTCCTTGAAATTCCAGTTTAAATCTGTGGATGTCTACCTCTTTACACTATATGGTGAAGGTGATCGTTCTAGTCATTTGGTCCCTCTCTTGCTAGAATCCGCCTTCTCTGGAAATGAAATCTCACTGTCGCCCGGATATCAACTTATGAATTTACTTTATATCGATGACGCCATTGAGAATATTCTCAAGATTTTGGAGCGCCCCACAACTATTGGTTACCATAAATACTATCTCTGGTCAGATGAGTATTTTTCTGTTCGTGAGTTGGTCGAAAGGATTCAAGCTTCAATTGGACGTGAAATAAACACTAATTGGGGCGGAAGAGACTATGTTGGACACGAGATGATGAAACCTTGGACTATACCCATGGCCCAGATTGAGGGATTTGAAGTGAAGACAACTCTAAACGAGGGAATCAAAAAGATTTGGAGCACTCTTTCACTAGATTAAAACCAGAAATCATAGCCAACCGAAAATTTCGACACTTAAGGAAAGTTTTAAAGTAACTCCATTCTAAGGCTCTATTTGTTTTATGTTTAGCTTTGTTCGGAATTTTCCAATCGCTGTCATTGAAGAACTTAATATACGCGAGCCTCATATCTCTGATCACACCTATATTCGAGTTACTCATATTTGTCGAATGTAATCGATAATTCACAAGCGATTCGCTTACAAAATCAAATTTGGTAAATCGCGAGCAACGCCTAAAGAAATCCCACCCCGCAGTACTGTTCAGGTTTGAGTCAAATAATCCAACTTTGTTCAACAATTCGCGGGTAAAAATGGCTGTGCTTTCACCACTTAGGACAATACTAGCGCCAGGTTGACGATAAAAATCCTCTGAGCAATCGCCTTTGTATTTTGGCATAATAGGTGATTTTTTTGTTAGGTCTGCATTGTCAAATGGTGTTATCCCACAGTAAACCAATTGAGTATCGCAATTAAGCAAACTGATTTGACGCTCTAGCTTATCAATCTCCCAGTAATCATCAGCATCAAGAAAAGAAATCAAATCACCGCGCGCTTGCGAGAGACCTGAATTCCTTGCGCCAGACTGTCCTAGGTTGCTTTGATTTACAATTATGATTTCTCTCTTGTATTTTTGTAAAACCTCAAGAGAGTTATCAGAAGAACCGTTATTAACAACAATGAGTTCTAAGTTGCCAAAACTTTGGCTTAAAACACTTTCAATTGCCTGACCTAAAAATCTCGCATAGTTATAATTAGGGATTATAACTGACACCTTTCTTCTACTCATTCTTACTTCCAATGATTAATTCAACGTATTTTGTTGCCATCTTGTCCAGGGAATATTGCTGAATCCAGATCTCCGGGATAGTAATCTTTGGAGAATGCTTCTCCTGAATCAAGCTCTTTAGATTGAGATAAATCTCTTCGGAGTTCCTAAATGGGACGATATACGCATATAAATCTGGATCCTCTAACTCATTTAGAATTCCCGATTTAGTAAAAATAGATTTGGTACCTGAGGCCAAAGCTTCTATATACACAATGCCGAAGGCCTCATCATCTCGTCCAATTGGTACATGGACAAAGACATCTATTTCATTCAGAAATTGCGGAATATTGGTGTTTAATTCCTTGAGGTTGTAATTCTTTGATTGAACTTCTGAAAGGATTTCAGTTACACGGGGATAAGAATCGCTAAAGGCTCCTACAATTTCTAGTACCGTGAAAGGAAACTCTTTTTGCAATTTAATAAATGCTTTTGCAGTATATTCAACGCCTTTCCACTCGGTGAGACGGGAAATTACTCCAATACGAAATGTCACGCCTTTCTGTCGAGGTTGCGTGGTATTTGATTCAGAAGTATTGTCACTCTTTCTAAACTTTTGGATGTCAACTCCATTAGGAATAACAACAATCTTTCTCAGAGGAACAGATTCCTTTCCAACTAAAACTTCCCTTACTACAGTCGAAACTGCAATAATTTTAGTCGAAAACCGATTGCATATTTGATCGATTACAATCCCAAACTTCATTCCATATCTAAAGTGCAAACTCGAGTGGTGTCTTATATGAATTCTACTTGGAACAAGACAGATCCACGCAGAAAACATTCCAAGGACTGTAGCAAACTGTCCACTACTGAAAACTACTTGGGGACGAAATTTGAGTATTTCCAGCAAAATCAATGGAAGATTGATCAGGGAGCCATATCTGCCTCTCTTCTGAACGATTGTTAAATGCCAACCACTTTGTTTAATTATCTCGGCAATCTTCAAATTAGATTTACCAATCAGAATTATCCGAACGATTGCTCCTTCGTAGTGTAATTTTTCATAAATTTCCACTAATTGTGGGCTCGACTCCACATCAGATATAAGCGATAATATCTTCCTATTAAGATTACCCACAATTGAAATATACATGATTCAGAATGTCTATTCCGGTATAATTCACTTTGACATAACCTAAATCGTCAAAATTATGTTTCAAGTGTAGCTTGTACAGTTAAAGGACATAGCTGGACAATTTGCAGAGCAAAACACGTGAGGAATAGTCAAAACAAATTAGCAATTACTCAGGGTGAATTTCAGAAGATTGGGCTCAAAGCAGTGAAGAGCACTTCTGTATTTGATTTTTTGAAGCTCGATTTCACATCTGATCACTTTTCCGCTGGTTATTTGGGTTAACGTTTGATTCGCCAAACTTTATTCAATAAGAGGCTTGCTATGGCTACAACAGAATATCTCGAAATTTTTCTTATCTTTGAATCACCTGTCCTGTTGCGGATAGTTTGGATAGGAGTAGATGCTGTAAGGATTGCAGGTAAACACGGCGTCCACTGACTGTTCATGGGAGCCACTGGAAGTTCTGCCTGTTTCCAAAGAAGAGAAAATATCGATTGGTCATGCCGATGATCTTCAAAATATGATGATTCTAGATTCTTATCTTTTGGATCTTGCCATAAATCTAATTCATTATTCGAAGCCAAACACCACTGTGACGCAAGTTTGATGTTTCCCTCATCTACACGCCAATAACTTAAAGTTGATTGTATCTGCCCGCTGAGCCTGTCGGTGCTCGAAGTGTTAAAGTACGCAAATGTTTTCTGCTTGGTCCAATTTCTTTCAGGTCGAGTAAGTTGTTCTGCTAATCCCCCATACAAATAAGCCGATTGGATATTTCTCTTCAATACCAATCGGGTAATTCGATTTGATAAGATCTCACAACCTGCATCCGCGTAGCAGATGACATCGAATTCCCCGAATTTCCCTATTAAAGCGGTATGGATTACCCACGCTTTTACGGCCCGAAAATACTTTGGATGAGCGTCTAATTTCTCAATTGATGAAAATGATCTGCGATACTCCTCCGATGCTATCCATAAAGTTTCATGATTTAGGACTCTAATTGACGTAAATATATCTAATTCTTTTGCTTGGTCAGCTAATCTCAAGGCTGCGGCTCTAAACTCATTTGAACCGTCGCCGAAAGTAAGGAATAACGACTTCACGCTAAGATTTTACTATGCAAGTCAGCACAATTCTCACTCGGTGAAACAATTTGGTTGTATTTCCTAAAAGTGTTTCCGCCTTGGTATGATAAAGTCTGAAATCTTCTCTCGACTACAATTTTATCTATTTCAAACTTGAGAATCGTTGTAAGTCACTTTGTACCATCAATTCGGCAAGATCTTTCCAATGAGTTTTAGCTTTCCAGCCTAGAACTTGTTCACTCTTCCTGGGATCTCCGACTAATGCATCTACTTCAGTTGGCCGCAAATATCTATCTTCAGATTCAACAAAGTCCAGATAATTTAATCCTAAGGCGGAGAAGGAAGCTTCACAAAAATCACGGACTGTCGCACCTACGCCGGTAGCGACCACATAATCGCTTGGGGATTCTTGTTGAAGCATTAGCCACATACTATTTACATACTCTGGAGCATAACCCCAATCCCGAACTGCATCTAGATTTCCCAAATACAATTTTGATTGGAGGCCTAGTTTGATCTTGGCGGCCGCCATCGTAATCTTTCGAGTTACAAATGTCTCACCCCTGCGAGGTGATTCATGATTGAACAGAATTCCATTAGTCGCATGAAGGCCATACGCATCTCGATAATTGCGTACAACCCAATAAGAATAGAGTTTAGCTACCGCATAAGGGCTCTGAGGTGCGAACAAAGAAAACTCTGATTGCGGTGGAGGGGTGCTTCCAAATAACTCGGAGGTCGATGCCTGATAAAATTTTGTGTCAATCTTTGCTGCCCTAATTGCTTCTAAGAGTCTTATTGTCCCTACGGCATCAACTTGGGCAGTAAAGTCCGGCATTTCAAAAGAAACTTTGACATGACTTTGTGCTGCCAAATTATAAATTTCTTGCGGTTCGATTTCTCGAACTAGGTTTGAAATCCCAACACCATCAGTAATATCGCCATAATGCAAATGAAATCGGTTACTAATTTCGTGAGGATCTTTGTATAGGTGATCAATCCGAGAAGTATTGAAAGTTGAACTGCGGCGAATAACGCCGTGAACTTCATACCCTTTTTCAAGAAGAAGTTCAGAAAGATAGGAGCCATCTTGTCCTGTGACACCAGTAATCAAAGCTCGTTTCAAAGTCTCAACCTTCTATTCCCCTCAAGAAACCAATCATAGGTCAATTTAATTCCACGTTCTAAATCTACTGTGGGTTTCCATCCCAATTCTAAAATCTTAGAGCTATTCAATAGCTTCTTGGGGGTGCCGTTTGGACGTTCATTATCAAACTTGATTTCCCCCATATATCCGACAACCTTTGAGACTAAAATGGCAAGTTCTGTGATTGTGAGTTCGTGCCCAGTTCCAACATTAATAGGGGTCACTTCGTCATACTTTTCTAGTAACATTAAGGAGGCTTTGGCAAGGTCTTCAACATACAAAAATTCACGGAGTGGAGTTCCATCACCCCAAATTTTTACCTCCTTGGCATTGGAAATCTTGGCATTATGGAACCGATGCACCAGGGCAGGTAGCACATGGGCAGTCTCTAAATCAAAGTTATCTCTCGGACCATACAGATTCGTAGGCATGGCAGCTATCCAACGATGCCCAAACTGAACTCGATAGGCTTCTAATAGCTTTACACCCGCAATCTTTGCAATCGCATAAGGCGCATTAGTTGACTCTAATTCCCCCGTTAACAATGCTGACTCAACTATCGGTTGCGGAGCGAGTCTCGGATAAATACATGATGAGCCTAAAAATAAGACTTTCTCTACTTGAGCAGCATGTGCTGCATCCAGAAGATTAGTCTGTATCTGTAAATTCAATGAAAGAAACTCTACCGGTTTGCTTGAGTTTGCTCCGATACCACCTACTTTTGCTGCAGCTATCACCAACTGATCTGGTTTGGTTTCAGCAAGTTCTTTGAAAACTTCATCACGCTTAGTAAAATCAAGTTCTACCGACGGCTTTCCCAATACTTCTAAACCTCTTGATTTGGCTTCCAACGCAATTGCCGAACCCACCATTCCATTAATACCGGCTACATATAATCGCACTGAACAAGAGTAGTACTAAATCTACGCCAATGAGGTGGCTTGCTGTGTTTGATATGATTCGCCATATGGCCTCCAAAGCAAAAATTGATGTGCGATGAGTCCACTTAACCTGGCCAAATTGCGAATCTCCTGGCGCCAAAATGCCATTAGGAAATCGCTAGAAACGCTCTCGCGTAGAGATCAACAGAAACTAGCGGCGGTTGCTGCCTTGCAATTAAGTATGGGGATATTGGATCTTTTAGGTGTTGCAGCTATTGGACTAATAGGAGCGCTATCCGTTTCAGGTCTACAATCGTTGAATCCAGAGGGGAGAGTAAATTCGGTCATTATCTTCTTAGGTTTGTCCGAATTATCATTCCAGTCACAGTTTTTAGTGCTAACAATAAGCGCTGTTTTTCTACTTGTTGGAAGGACCATTCTTTCAATTTTTTTCACACGTAGAATTCTGTTTTTTCTCAGTCGGCGAGGAGCAAAAATATCTGCAAGCTTGATAGCGAGATTACTGGCTCAACCTTTACTGGTAGTTCAGGCTCGAACAATTCAAGATACTTTGTATTCAGTGACTACTGGTGTCTCAATTATTACTCTTCAAATCTTGGCAACAAGCGTAGTGATGTTGTCAGATCTTTCACTTTTAATCATTTTAGCAGTTGGGCTTTTTGTTATAGATCCCGTAACAGCATTAGGAACTTTCTCTATTTTTGTAACCATTGGTTACTCCTTGTACAGATTAATGCATGTGCGTGCAGGAAACCTGGGAAGGTTGAGTTCCGAATTCAGTATTCAAGGTAATGAGAAAGTAGTTGAGGTTTTCAATTCATATCGCGAATCAGTAGTGCGCAATCGCCGAGATTACTATGCACGTGAAATTGGCAAGATTAGATACGCTTTAGCTAACACGACTGCAGAAAGTGCTTTCATGCCCTATGTTGGTAAATATGTCATCGAATCTTCGGTAATTTTAGGTGCGCTACTGCTTGGTGCAACTCAATTCATTTTACAAGATGCAATGCACGCAGCCGCGACTCTAGCGGTCTTCTTAGCAGCTGGAACCCGAATTGCGCCTGCAGTTCTGCGCCTGCAACAGGGTTCTTTGCAGATACGAGGAAGTTTGGGTGCTGCAACACCCACTTTTGATCTCATCGATTCACTGGGTGATTCTCCTCTAATCGAGAGCGTGGATGACTCAGTTGATTTGGTTCATGAGGGTTTTATTGCAGATATTCAAATTTCTAACGTTAGTCTCACATACCCAACGAAATCTATTCCCGCCATTTCGGATGTCACGATATCAATTCCTCCAGGTTCTTCAATCGCTATCGTTGGTCCCTCCGGAGCTGGAAAGACAACAATAATTGATATTCTTCTTGGAATTCTAGAGCCAGATTCTGGCAATGTAACAATCTCTGGAATTCAACCTTCTGAGGTTTTCAAATGCTGGCCAGGGGCTGTTTCATATGTACCGCAAGACATTGTGATTGTCGCCGGAACGATTCGTGAAAATATTGGGTTAGGGTTCCCAAAAGAAGTCATTACGGACGAATTGGTGATGAGTGCCCTTGAAGTTTCCCACTTGACTGAGTTTGTTGCGGATCTACCCAAAGGCCTTGACACACATGTGGGTGAGCGAGGCACTCAGCTAAGCGGTGGTCAACGCCAACGCTTAGGAATTGCTCGTGCTATGTTTACACGACCTCATCTTTTGGTCTTGGATGAAGCGACAAGTGCAATGGACGGAGAAACTGAGTCCAACATTTCTAAGGCTATCCAAACATTGCGTGGCTCAACAACTGTAGTTATGATTGCGCATCGACTGTCTACTGTTAGAAATGTGGATGTGGTGATTTATATGTCTGAAGGTAAAGTAGTAGCAAGGGGAAGTTTTAATGAAGTACGGGAAGCGGTACCTGATTTTGATCGCCAAGCAAAACTAATGGGGCTATAAGTATAATTCTGAGAAGACTAATCAATACACTCTGCTCGAATGAAATGGATAAAAAGCCTCTTGGATTGCCTCTAAAATATGTAGAAAATTAGTTTCAGAATCTCCTCTAAGCCTCAAGAACAATCAGGTGGCGTTTATGGTTGTTAGGGCCAAAAAGTCACATCCCGACTTGAAAGTGATTATACTTTGGACTCCTTCCACTTAAAGTCTAAGGTGAATCTGGATGAAGTCATCAAAAAGAAATTATGAATGTCTGGTAATCCTTAACACCAAAATCCTTATGAATTTAGGAAGATTAATCAGACGTCTGGGCCAAACTATAGGCATCTTCCTCACTAAAAAGAATACTTTTTCAAAGCCGAAGGTTCTGATTGAGGCAGGCGCTCAAGGTTGGAATTCAGTTTTCTTCGTGGAATTTCGGGAGTCATTAAAAGACTATTTATCCAACGCTGAGATTTCAACTTCCAGTATTAACAAAAATAAGGTCTACGTTTGGCAGGCGGTTAATTCTCTTAAAAAAGAAAAGCCCTCCCATTTTTGCTTTGATCCTCGAACCAGCTCACAAAAACGTATGCAGGCCCTAATCGATACGACAATTTTGCTGTTTTGCTTAGGCTTATGGAATATCACTCCAATCGTGATTTTAACGGACGGTTCAATTCGTTTGTGGAGATACCAGGCTTTTTTGCTCACTGGGTCATCCGGAGTAGTAGTGACATTCCTTGATGCGCCAAGTATGGGGAGCCTCTTCCCGCATAATAGAGTTATTGGGCCTAGTTACATGCCGATTTCATTAAAGCGGCTTGAATCGATTGATGAACAAAACTTAGTAACCAAGCAATCTGAGTTAGACTTTAATGAAATATTTTTTCTTGGGAGCTTGTACCCCAAACGAAGTACCACTCTTGAAAATTTGCAATCTGAACTTATTGCGCGAGGATCTAATGTCGCAATAGTTATTGAAGAGAAATCTATCAATACTTCAATTGAAGATTACTGGGGGAAAATCAATTCGCATTTTAGTTTGATAACGACTACTCAACAGCAACCTTCTCCAAGTTACCAAATGGATCGTGTTCACATTGATCAAATGGTGTTTAGAATTTCTGAAGCCTTGGCCTCAAGGAAGCTCCTATTTTGTCCAAATGTTTTAGGTATGAGTAAATATTTTCTGGAAGATGTCCATTTTGTGGGTTTCGAGTCTATTGCGGACGCAGCGGATAAAATTGATTATATGTTCGAGCATCCTAATTTAGCTAGAGAAATTGCATTCCGAGGGGGTGAACGTTTTCGGGAAGTAACACAAGGAAAGGTATTCTGGGATGAAATTGATCGACTTTTAGATTCGAAGTTATTGCGTACTTGAAGTCAAAACTTTATATTTTGAAGTTCAGAACGCTTTAAATAGGTTAAATCAATTTGACTTTAGGATAGAGTGATGGAATGGAAGAAAGTGAAATTACATTCGTAGTCCAAGGTCCTATTTTGATAAGGAATGGCATCAATCTGACTGCACTTTGTTTAAACAGCATCCGATCAAATTTCCCAAAGGCGAGAGTAATCCTCTCGACTCACCCAGGAGAATCACCACAGGGCCTGGCTTATGATTTATTGATTGTGAATCAGACTGATGCCCGGGAAATTGTAGAGAATGACCGTGTTGGAAACACTATGACTATGAACCTACAGAGTGCAAGCTCGATCTCTGGGTTACGAGCGGTACAAACCAAATATGCAATTAAGATTCGCAGTGACATGGTTGTGCTTAATAAAAATTTACTTTTTTTACTTGAGAATAGGCCGGTTAGAGTTGAGAGAGAAGGATTAACTCTGACTGAGGAAATGGTGATTGTGCTCAACTGGACGACTGTTGATCCAAGGCGTTATCTAAAACTTGCTCACCATCCTTCTGATCATCTGTTTGCGGGTAAAACTTCTGATTTGATTGATATTTGGACTGTCCCAAATTATCCAGTGGAATTTATGCGATGGTTCGAAAACAACCCATACCCGGTTGATGCGCGACATGGAAATTCGCTAACTAGATATCGGTGTGAAACCTGGATTTGGATGAATTATGTGAGGTCTTCGATTACCCACTTATTGGAATCAAGTTATCAGATGTCTGAAGATATTTTGAAAGAAGGAATCTCCTTAATGGTACATAATTTACAAGTCGTAAGTCCACATATGGCAGGGGTTGAGAGCCTGAAAAATTCTGAACCTTCAATCAGCTCTAAGGCTAAAATGCTTACGCATCTTGATTGGATTCTTCTGTCGCGGGCAAATGGCGTGAAATCAAATTTTCGAAGTATAGATTTTGAATCTTTCAAAGTTCTTGCTTTCAGAGCGTTTGTCAATTGTTTCAATCGCCTAGATTTAATCTTCCCTGCTTATTCTACGAATCCACCCAAAATCTCTACGGAAGCCAGCGAGTGACAATTCCTATCGGTGTACTTATTGCTAGTTGAGTAGATTCATCGGGAAAACTCCACATGGTGCTACTTTTTCTTGCGTATGAGAAATACTCTAAGCAATAGTAGAGCACTTGATTGCTAATTGTTAGTTACATCTATGTAGTATTTCTCGCAATACTTGTTTAAAACTGGCCACTGATTTTCTCTCAAGTAAGAGAAATTAAGCTCCTATGACTTCACCTTAGAGTGGCTTAATCCTGACTTTCACACCTTGGTCAATTAAGTAGCTGGAAACTTGATTCGGTGTTACTTGCGTAAATTGAAAAATTGCTCCTGCAGCAACCGCAGATGCACCGAACAAAACTGCCTGGTGAAAATCTTCAAGACAACCCGCGCCCCCTGATGAAATTACTGGCAATGTAGTTAATTGTGAAACTTGCTGTATTCGATTTAGATCCATACCTGTAAGTGTTCCATCGCGTTGGATAGATTGAATTAATAACTCTCCTGCCCCTAAACCTGCAAGACTTTGAATAAACTGTATGGATTCTACTCCAGATTCTTCTGTTCCGGACTTAATCCTAATTCTATTGCTATAGTCATTGTCAAAGTCAAGTGAAACGATTATTGCCTGATTACCAAAGATATCCGCGATCTCAGTGATTAGTTGGGGGTTGGTGATAGCAGCGGTCCCAAGAACAACTTTTTCTGCCCCATGCCTCAGGCAAAACTTAGCGTCCTCAAGGGTATTAATGCCTCCACCCACTGAAAAGGGAATATTCAGCACGCTAGAAAAATGAGTTAATAGAGTCTTATCTATTAATGAATTGCGTGACCGTGCTGTGACATCCAAAAAAAGTAGCTCATCTACGTCCCTTCTGGCATATAACCTGGCCGTAGCTTCAGCGCTCCCTACGGTTCTCCAATTATCAAACTTCTCTCCTTTAACTACCGTGATTCCATCAGTTAAAATAGTTGGGATTATTCTAACTTTCATTTTGTCCCGCCCAAGTCATTACTTCTGAAACTAATTTTAGTCCTTTGTTTCCACTCTTTTCGGGATGAAATTGGAAGCCAAGAACATTTTTTGAGAGGATACTAGACACGAAGTTATGCTTTCCAAATGGGGTTGTTGTCAGCGCCTCCCTATCATTACTAGGAATCACATGGTAGGAATGGACAAAGTAAAAGTCACCGCGGCAAGCCAGTGAGGGAAATGGCTGGTCAGTAGATATTGATTTTGCCTCTGCCCATCCAGTATGTGGAATTCTCTCACTCTGATCAACTGGGAGTTTCTCAATTCTTGAATGAATTAAATCTAGGCCTTCAACTCCGGGAGATTCTTCGCTGTAGGAACCCAATAGCTGCATTCCAAGGCATATGCCAACTATTTTTGTACCCTCTTTTTTCCAATTTATGATTGTCCCAATAAGATTTTTCTCTCTCAGTGCTGACATGCCAGAATCAAATTTCCCTAAGCCAGGAAGGATGACAAGGTCAGGCTGCTCAATTCCAATATCAGTCTCGATGACAACAAGTGAGTCTTTTGGTTTTAAGGACTCTGTAAAAGCCCTACGAACCGATGTTAGATTATTGATACCTAGGTCAACTATACCAATGAGCACAAATCATCTCTCTAAGTTCTCATAATTTACTTTTATCAGACTCCTCGAGGAATCGCGGATTAATCCACCATTTTCATCTTGTAAAAACAAATCTTTATTTGTGAAACGATCACAAATAACATCAAACTGTTCGATAGTGAGTCCGATGCGGTCTAAAATTTGAATGAGAGGTTTGCCAAGATAAGTCCAGGGATACTTGCCATCATTTTGTCGCACAATTTGTTGCGCATCGAATCGAGTTAGGCGGCCTCTTCGAATATGCAAAGATGCAATATCTGTTGCCCTACTAAACCCGAATTTTAAGAACTTAAAGTAATCATGAATTCCGTGTTGATAATTATCGAGATTTTCATAATCAACCATTGAGCCTTCAACTACTGATCCGAATGATTCAAAACCATTAGCTTGCGCTAAAAGGTAATTTGATAAACCATCCCAGGGAAAATAATGGCCAAGGAAAAGTCCTGTTACACCTGCATTCTTCAATTCTTCATCACTCGGGTAGCTATAGGGGATTAAGTCTTTCTCTAATATTCCGTAGGTCTCATGCAGGTCACTCACCCGTAAACCCAGCATGCCGCCAAATTCTTCAAGCCAGCGCCGATTTAGCCATGGAGATTCTTGTGCCGATGGTGGCCCACCATATTCGTTTTGACTGTTTTCGCCCCAAATAATTAGGGGGACTCTAAAATCAACTGCGGCCCTTACTGGGATTGTGAATATTCCAACATGTTCGGGCCAGGCGATATCTCCAACAACTTCTAGCCCTATCTTGTTCAACTCTTTCCGAATTCTCGGGTTGGGTGAAAATTCAACATAATCAACACCTAAGTTCTTAATGTTCTCAATATTATTTTTACCAATAGTGCTCAAATCACAGGTGGTTGCATTAACGCATAGTGGATTCAATCCAACTTCCAAAATTTTTAGCACCTGTGCTGTGCTGTCTTTCCCCCCCGAAACTGGAATAATGCAGTCCCATTTTATGGAGGATCTAGATTTAAATTTGGACACAATTAAATCAAATTCTGCTTTCCTAGTTTCCCAATCAATTTCACTCCTATTCCTATAGGCAAGGCAAGCAGAGCAAACTCCGTTATTATCAAATCTGAGGTCTGGTTTTGTCGACGGAAGTAAACAGATGGTGCAGTACTTAATCACTGTTTTATCTCCAGTAACTTCTCAATTTGGACTTACCCTGTTTCACAAATTCACTTCCCATTCATTGCCTTGAATAGAATCTCAGCATAATGCCAATCCTCTAGAGTATCTATATCAACCGCTAAATCTCTTGGTATTTCAAAAATAGTTGAAAAGCTTGAGAAAATCGGAAGGCCCGATTCCCAAGCAGACTTCCTACCCCAATAAAATTGACCCGCATCTCCATAAAATTTCTCAAGATCTTGAGTCCGAGCCAACTCGTATTCGGGATAGAGTGGCTCCACCTCCATTTTAGCTCCTAGTGAAAAAAATCTTTGTGGTGCAGTATTCGCCATTGCTCCAGAGAATACATAATTCCAATTTCCTTTCTCTAAAATCTTTAACGCATCTGACAAAAAACTTGGTTTCAATAATGGTGTAGTGGGATAGATACAGCAAATGTTTTCTAGACTGGTTAAGCTAAAGTTTAGTCTAAGAACTGCATCTTTCATCACGCTAATTGTTGTTGCGTAATCATCCGATAACTCCTTTGACCGCAGCCATGGAACTTTCGCGCCAAAACTAATCGCAATTTCTGCAATCTCCTCATCATCGGTTGAGACAAATACTTCATGAATATCGTCACTAGCCAAGGCGGCTTTAATCGCATACGCAATTATTGGCAGACCGTGGAATAGTTTTATATTCTTTCTGGGAATTCTCTGACTTCCTCCCCGCGCGGGGATTACTGCAATATTCATAAGTTAATCAATTTCTTCAACCAATTCAGGTGTAAATGGCGTTCCTATTTTACAGTTAATGCGGAACTTCTTTCCCACCATTTGGTCAAATATCTTTGGCGAACTCCCATATCCCGGGCGTATTGCTCTTATGTTCGACTCCGTTACTTCATCGCCCGCTTTAACGTCCTCCACCACATACAAACTGCGGCGAAGTCTTCGTGATTCCTTTTCCGACACCTGCATGCTCCACTCTGGATTTCCCAGAGATTGGAAGGCGGCGGTACCTTCTCTAACCAACATTGCAAATTCCTCAGGCTCCATAGAAAAAGCCCCGTCTGCTCCCCCATCTGATCTGCGTAATGTAATGTGTTTTTCAATTGCAACAGCGCCTAAAGTTATTGCTGCGATGCTTACGCCGAGTCCCAAAGTATGGTCCGATAGTCCAACTTTTACTTGGAAATTTTCACGTAAAGTTGCCATTCTTTTGAGGTGAGCATCTAAAGGGTCAGATGGATAAGCGCTGGTGCACAACATTAATGTTAAATCTTTGTTTCCAGTCTTTTGAACTACCCCAACCAGTTCTTCAATTTCCCTCCACTCGGTTGCGCCCGTTGAAATGATCAGAGGTTTACCCGTTTCAGCAGCTGCTTTTATCAGTCGGTGATCACTGGTTTCAAGCGAGGCAATCTTATACATAGGAGCATTTAGAGATTCCAAAAATTCAATTGCTGATAGGTCAAAGGGTGAACTAAAGGGTAAAACATTTAGCGATCGGCACAATGCGAATAATTCAGGGTGCCACTCCCAAGGTGTATGAGCTTCTTGATACAAACTATGAAGTCTCCGGCCACCCCACAACTCATGATTCTCACTCACTTTGAACTCGTCAATATCTAAAGTCATGGTGTCTGCAGTGTATGTTTGAAATTTAACGGCATTGGCTCCAGCTTTGGCAGCTTCAACAACAATATTCTTAGCCCGTTCAAGAGATCCGAGGTGATTAGCCGAGACCTCGGCTATGAATAAAACGTTATCGCCCTTTTCTGTCATATGAAAAGTATACTTGAGAACACTATGGAGATAACCCAGCGAATTGCTAATCTAGGGGATGCTGATGCACTGCTAATGTGGCGCAACAGTACAAGCGCGCGATCATTTTCCCAGGATTCTGAAATAATCCCAATTGATCAACATTTGAGTTGGCTATCAAATCGCCTAACGCGACTTGAGTTTGAACCCTTTTTTGTTTTCACTCTAGCAAACAAGGGGGTTGGAATGAGTCGCTTAGATGTTGTACCTGGATCAGCTGATAAATATGAAGTTAGTATTCTGGTTGATCCTAATCAGCAGGGAAAAGGTATAGGTTCGAAAATTCTAAACATGACCATTGAATCTTTTGTTAATGAGTTTCCAAAAAAGACAATTACTGCACGAGTACATGTTAACAACTTTGTTTCACAATCACTTTTCAAGAAGGCTGGCTTTCATTCTCATAGTCAAGTGGGTGACTTTTTCTATTTTGAAAAGCCACTAAATTAGATTTATGAGATTCCTAGAGATGAAACCAATTTCCTCTTCGGTCAATTGGGAATACATGGGTAAAGATATCTCTTGAGAATAAAACAGGTCACTTTTTGGGTACATCCCTTTACTAATTCCCATACCTCTAAAAACTGGATGCCAGTACGCAGGTATATAATTGACTTGTACACCAATACCAATTTTCCTTAAACCGGAGAAAATTGCTTCTCTTTTTTGCGGTTCTACTCGGATGGGAAACAAGTGCCAGTTAACATTTACATCGCTACGTTCGATTGGGAGAGTAATTCCTTCAATATTGCTCAACTTTTCTGTATAACTCTGAAAGATTGACCTCTTTTGGGCTTTAAACTTTTCAAGTTGTTTGAGCTGGCTAATTCCCAGTGCGCACAAAACATCTGGGAGACGATAATTCAGGCCAAATTCATGAACTTCTTGATGCCATGGACCTTGATCAGTAATTTCAAACTCATTAGGATTCCGGACTAACCCTTGTCTTGAGAATTTTTTTGCTCTTTCAAGTAGTTTTGGGTGAGTTGATGCTACTGCACCACCTTCACAGGTCGTTAAGTTCTTGGTTGGGAAGAAGGAGAATGTAGTCATATCAGCAATTGAGCCTATTGGGTTTCCTTTGTAAATAGATCCGATGCTATGCGCAGCATCTTCTATGAGATATATGCCATGTTGGTCGGCAATACTGCGCAACTCATTAAGGTCTGCAGGATGGCCTGCATAATCTACCGCCACTATCGCCTTTGTCCTCTCGGTAATTGCATTAGCAACGGCTTGTGGATCAATATTTGCTGTATCAGACTGAACATCGGCAAATACGATTGTTGCCCCAAAAAGTGCTGCGGTGGCTTGTGTGGCAATAAAAGTTATTGGTGGGGTGATTACTTCATCACCTGGTCCAAGGCCTATTGCAGCGTAAGCCGAATGCAATGCTGCGGTGCCAGAATTAACTGAAATACAAGGTGCGCCTACTACTTGCTCTAAAGCAGTTTCAAACTCTTCTATCCGGGGGCCCGTGGTCAACCATTCACTCTTCAATGCGGATACGACTGCCGCAATATCCTCATCACTGATCGAATGACGGCCATAAGGAATCATTTTGAAATTAGAGATTCTTGATAAAGTTTTTAATGTCGGACTCAGACATCCATAAATCATTCGTGTCTGACTTATAAGCCAGCCCCTCGGGCATTGTTGTACCTTTTGGCTGCTCGAAACCCCACTCGGCAACAACTGGAGTAACTACATAACGGTTTTCTAGTATTATCGTACGGCGGCTATCGTCGGCGGAAATCATTTCTTCATGAAGTTTTTCACCAGGACGCATTCCAATTTCTATTACTTTCGAGTTTGGGGCGACGGCTCGCGCTAAATCAACTATTTTCATGCTGGGAATTTTTGGGACATACAACTCTCCACCCGTCATCACTTCCAAAGACTCCATAATAAACTTTACGGCAGATTCAATGCTGATCCAAAACCTAGTCATCCTTAAATCGGTAATTGGTAGTGGATTTCCTTGGGCAGCGATTTGCTGAAAGAAAGGGATGACCGAGCCTCGGCTTCCCATTACGTTTCCATATCTAACAACTGAGAAAGCTGTGCCATATGCAAAACTATAGTTGTTGGCTGCTATAAAAAGCTTATCTGCGGTCAACTTAGTAGCACCGTAAAGATTTATAGGTGAGGATGCCTTATCTGTGGAGAGAGCAACTACACGCTTTACGCCAGCATCAATACTTGCATCAATAACGTTTTGGCTGCCAAGGACATTTGTTTTGACGAACTCCATTGGGTTGTATTCTCCCGTATCTACCTGCTTTAGTGCTGCTGCGTGAATGATGTAATCCACCCCATGAAATGCGCGCTTAAGGCGCTCAAGATCGCGAACATCCCCTAAAAACCAGCGAAGTCGTGGATCATCCTGTAGTTGCATTCTGAGATGCTGCTGCTTCAGCTCATCTCGTGAGAAAATTGCTACTCTCCGAACACCGGTTTCACGTAACAAGAATTCTGCAAGAGACTTTCCTAATGAGCCAGTACCACCAGTAATAAGTACTGATGCGCCACTTAACACAGACATCTGACCCTCCTATGTGTCTGAGCGGCGCGCCCGCAGCCCAATGAATAGAGCATACCCTTAACTCCTATGAGATATGTCCTTCGTGCAGATGCTTCACAAACTGCTGGGTCTGGTCACGTAATGCGCAGTTCAGCCATCGCTGAGGAATTGATTGCCCGAGGAGAGGATGTGATTTTTCTTGGTCAGATTTCTGACTTACCATGGGTAAAAGAAAGAATAGAGACGCTCGGGTTTTCTGTCATTCAAAGTAATCCAAGTAAGTTTATATCTAATCCTAAATCTGATGTTCTCATTTTAGACTCTTACGAGATTTCAATAGACAACACTACGATAGACCCAAAGAATTGGTCTCATGTCATAGTTATAGCCGATGAATTGACACCCAATTACCAATGTTGTCTAAGGATTTACCCTAGCTTACATTCAGATTGGGGACAAGATTTAAATGTTCCGATTTTAGCGGGGCCTAAGTACATCCCAATTCGATCCTCGCTATCAGAAAATACTCGGCAAATTGATAAAAAGCAAAACAAGTTTGAGATTATAGTTGTTGCTGGTGGGTCAGACCATTACGGATTAGTTCATGAAATTGCAAAAATTCTCGCACTCTTCCCCGAGGATTTTAATGCCTACTTATTTGCTAATTCTAAGTTCAATACTTCTTTTGATAATCGGTTTCAGTACATACAGATTGGTATTGAACTTGAAAACTTCATAAGTACTGCGGATCTTGTCTTAACCACCTCTAGTACGTCGAGTCTAGAATTCATAGCTGGTGGCCTTTGTGTGGGTGTTGCATGTGGTGTCAATAATCAATTACAAAATTACGATTCTTTAGGGAATCTTGGTTTAGCCGCTCAGATAGGAAGTCGTATTTCAAGTGTCGGCTGGGTTCTCGATAAGGAAATGATTCACAGGCTAATAATCTCGAAGGAATTAAGAAGATCGATAAAGGAAAGGGCCAAGGGTTTTATTGACTTTAAGGGTGCGAGCAGAATTGTTGATGCCATGAAAAGTCTCTAAGATAAGAGTATGAATATTCTAGTGACTGGCGGTGCGGGATTTATTGGCTCTCATTTGTCCGAACGTTTAATCAGAGATGGCCATCTTGTAACTATCATCGATAACTTTTCAACTGGTGCTGCTTCTAATTTAACGAACTTAAAAAATTCAAATAGCTTCACCTTGGTGGAGAGCTCTATTTTAGACACAGAAATATTGAATCCGTTGATCAAAAAGGCGGACTATGTTTTCCACCTCGCTGCTGCGGTAGGTGTTTTTAATATAATCAATAACCCATTAAGTAGTTTGTTGACTAACATCCGCGGTACTGAAAATGTTTTAGAGGCTGCACATAATACTAATGTGCCAGTATTCCTCACAAGCAGTAGTGAAGTTTATGGAAAAAACATTTCCGACTCACTTGGAGAGAATGACGATCGAATTCTTGGAAGCCCAATCACTCTGCGCTGGTCCTACAGTGAAGCAAAGGCCATTGATGAATCGCTTGCTTACAGTTATTTCATTGAAAAACAGTTAGAGACAAGGATTGTCAGGTTCTTTAACACCGTTGGTCCGCGCCAACTTGGTGCTTATGGAATGGTTGTACCGCGGTTTGTTAAGTCAGCTTTAGCAAATGAGCCAATTACTATTTATGGTGATGGTCATCAAACTCGATGTTTTGCGCACGTATACGATGTTATAGACGCCATAATTGCAGTCGCATTTTCCAGTAATACAATTGGTAAAGTTATTAACATTGGGAATGACTTTGAGATTTCTATTAATGGATTAGCTCAAAAGATTATTACTGAAACTAAATCCGAAAGCGAAATTGTTTATGTACCGTATAGTGAAGCCTATGGCGATGGTTTTGAAGACATGGAGCGCCGTGTACCAAATATTGATCTAATCAATCAATTAGTAGGTTGGAAACCGCAGCGCAATCTTTCTACAATAATTAATGATATTTCCGCCGAAATGAAGAGGAGCTCTTAGAGCGGGGTAACTCCCTGTAGATTCTTAATTGAGTTAGTGCAGTCTAAGATTTGAATTCCTCTTGCGGTTATCTGCTGGATATTCATGCCAAGCTGGTTGTTTGCAAGAATTACTACATCACAATTCCAATTTATATCAACTGGCTCTGTACCTTCCCACTCAGGTACTAGTGGATCGTGCCATGCAACTTCTGCGCTCTGTTCCAGTAGATAGTTCCGGAGTTCTGAAACAGGCGTTTCTCTAACGTCCCCAACTCCGGATTTGTATGCAACACCAAGAATTAAGACTTTTGGCGTAGTTATAGCTGAATCAACCATCGCCAGCGCTCGTTGTGCAACATATTTAGGCATATCGCGATTAATTGAATCTGCAGCTTCTACAAAGGTAGCTTTATTACCATTTTGGCGTGCCCACCATGTTAAGTACAAAGGATCTACTGGAATGCAGTGCCCACCAACTCCAACACCAGGTCTGAAAGGCATAAATCCATAAGGCTTTGAAGATGCAGCCTCTATAACCTCATGTACATTAATACCGGTAGAGGCACATAGTTGTGTAAACTCATTTATCAAGGCGATATTAACTAAACGAAATGTATTTTCTAGAAGTTTGGCTGCTTCTGCGACTTCAGGAGTTGAAACTGAAACCGCAGCGTCACAGATTGATTCATAAAAATCGAGAGCTTTGCTTAATGATGATTCATTAATTGCACCAACTAGGCGTGGAGTATTCTTTTGGTTCCAAATTGGATCTCCAGGATTTACTCGTTCTGGCGCACTTGCGTAGTAAACATTAATAGAGTCTTTGGGTTTAAGTGAATTTACGATTGGAACAATGATGTCGCGTAAGGTACCCGGGTAAGAAGTCGATTCACTCACAACTAATGTTTCATTTCCAATAAATGGCGCTACCGCTTTTGCTGCGCTGCGCAGTGGTGAAAGATCTGGTTCCCGCTTTTCATCTAATGGCGTCGGAACACATAAAGTGATAACCGATGCTTGAGCTGCAGCAGAAAAGTCACTTGTTGCTTTGTATACCCCTTTTTTAATTGCTTCCTTTAGTTGGGCATCTGAAATATCTTCAACCGGGCTGCTCCCGGAGTTAATCTGGATTACCTTGGCTTCAAAATTATCAATTCCCACAACTGACCAGCCTGCATCAACAGCGGCCATCGCTAATGGAAGGCCAACATATCCTTGGCCTATGATGGCCAAGATTCGGCTTTTCTGAGCGCTCACAGTTGGAATCCTAACTGTTGCTGGGACTTTGGGTGGTCACTATCAAATTTGAGTTCTATCTCGCCTA